>JAABUH010000034.1_pt1 | contig 183745 bp, 240 predicted proteins | sample 5559121 | NCBI WGS metagenome assembly JAABUH01 (sample SAMN10711871, study PRJNA513364) | rock metagenome | isolation source: Antarctica rocks | place: Antarctica: Victoria Land, Battleship Promontory nord | collected 2015-12-28
CTAGCACGTCCTCTGTACTAAACACATGTGTTTCAAGGTTGCTCACGGTCACGCCGGCTTTCTTCCTCTTCCCACCGGTCTGAGCATCCTTGAAGTCCCTGTTCTCCTTCTCCAAGATCGTATTTCGGGCGTGAACCGCTTCAGAAGCAGAGGACAGCTCCTGCAATCGGTTTTTGACTGGGGTACGGATGATATCGCCATATTGAGTCAGGAACTCGTGGTTTTCGCGTGTGATTGAAGCCAGAGGGGTCTGGGAGAGCCTGGAGCCTTGGCGAGGTGGAGTAGAGGGGACGGGGACGTCGGGGATGACTCTGGAAGGCTGGAAGGGGTACAGACCGGTTGATCTCCATCCCGCCCGTATATTCGCCTCTGTCATGGCTTTCAATCTTGCCTGGACCATATCACCAGTCTGCCTTTGCAACTCGTCCAGGAGAGGAGAGTGGTCCACCGGTCGGCCTGCCAAGCCATTGCGGCCTTCAGAGGGGCGAAAATCCCGACATCGAGGGGTTGGGTAATATGGGACGAATGGGCCGGTAAAACCATGAGGTCAATCTTGTTCTGGATGCAGCATTATGAAGCGAGCCTTGACATGACTGCCGTGGCCATCGATGATGAGTAGGCGGCGCTGATTGGGCGTGGAGGGGACGGTTGATGTGAGGAAAACCTTCTCGAGCCAATTGAAGGCAAGCGTGTCGTTCGTCCACCCTGTGTTGCTCCAAGCCCCATCCCCATCCCTTCACAGCGTCCCCTGGCCTGCTGGAAGCATTCAGAGTTGAAGCTCCCTCCCTTGGATGGCCTCCTTTGAGGCCGGCATCATGGATTTAAAGGTCAATTTTTATATAGGCCTTTTCGAGTGAAAGAGAAGATTGGCAGTCAATAAAGGGGGTTTGTCAATAAAGTAGGTGAACGACGTTAAGCAGGTCGCGCTGATGAAAGAGCCCTCCGGCGTAAGGTGAAGGGGCGATGTGAGGGATGCTGAGCAATCCACTCCTGGACATATCCTTCCCAAGCTACATCTAGCCGCAACCTAAAGAGGGGTGCCTACGACGAGGCTGAAGCCATTCCAAAAGAAAACCCATCTACACTTCACTAAAACCTGCCATGGACCGTTCAATCCTCAATACTTAAATCGTATCTTAGCCATGGCTTGCGCAGGGAGTTCAGAGTGATAGACGTGCGAACCGCACGAAGGCGACATGAATGACTTGCTAAAACTTGGTGAACCGTGATTAGCGGCTACTTATGACTCGGGGCTGCTGATTCTGGCTGGCCTCAGGGGAGATATTCCGTCCTAAAAATGTCAAAGTGTCAATCTGAGGCCAAGTAAACTGTCAGGCTACTCCTACATTCGATTAGACACCAGATTGCGGGTTTGATCCCTTGCCAATACTGCACCTATTCTGTGAAGTCCGGTCCAATTCACGGAAGAGTCCCATCCTTGATCTCTATCTCGAATATCTCTCACCCATGTCGTCCCGTTCCTATGACGCCTCTTCTAGACCTCCCCTTTGTGATTCCTGCCCTCATCTCCGCTTTCCCCTTGTCCGCGTCGTCCCGCTATACCTATGACGCTTCTTGCCAATCTCCTCTTTGGTGATTTCCTCGATTCAGAAGCAGGTAGATGCCGAAATGCTCTCGATCTCGATGGTAGGAGAGATGCTTTCCGACCAGACTGCGCTTCTCCAATGAAAGCGCGTCTCATGTAGCCATCCCAAAAAAAGTTTATGGACAAACCAGTAAGGAACCGATCAATTTCATCAAGATCTGTACGCATGTTCACAGCTGATATTGAAAAGGGTTCACGTGTTCCACCAATATGATCGATCACGGAAAACGCGCATCTGTCTCGCTCGCGCTTGCACACTCTGTTCGAGTCGCAGCAGCTGGGTTGCTGAAGCAGACGACGTGTCGGGAGATCCTCCAGAGACACTCCGTGATTAGCACATCTCCGGAGCACGCTAGACCCTGTGAGATCAGCCTCTTGTTTTTCGCGTAGGGCGATCACTGGTCCCGTACTTTCTTGTGGAGCGAGGTGAGCTGTATCATGGCAGCAGGATGTACCATATTGGCCGAAAACATGTGGGAACATGCTTGCTCAACTGGGCCGCATCTGCCGCGTCGATGAGAAACCGGGTGTGATAGGCGTAGGATTTCATGCCCTTCATTCGCCATCCTGAATGCTCTTCTCCAATATATACTTCACGTGTCTTACCAGGATTGTCCTCTACGAGGTCGTGGATCGCGAACCTCCCCTCTCTCCGGTCAATATCGCCAAGAGAAGCATGTGTAAACAGAGCCGGTAATGATTCCACAGTGCCACATTGCCACCACCTTTCGCCTAAATCCTGTTGTCATATAACCTTACACTTCCCATCGATTCTGATCTTTCCCCTTGCTTTATTTCACCTTCTTTTCAACAGCTACAAACATGACCGGTATCCCACCTCCACCTTACCCTCGGGACCATGCTCAAGGTGTCTCTCCTCTCGCCGGCGATTTCCACTTCCCCTTGCTCCTGACTGACTCCACTCAGTTCAGCCCGGTCTACCCATCTCTCAAGCTTCAGTTTCAGGTTCAGGTTCCAACTGCTCAAGCTCCATGCTCGAATTCGCCGAGACTACTTCGGTATGCCTGGAATGGAAGTTGAGCGGGTTGAAAGCGATGTACGATCAGAGTAAAGGAGATCAAAAATCGTGAGCGCGGCGTGGCCTTGTGAGCAGCAGTAGCTGAGTGGAGAGGCAAGGAAATGTATCAAATCTGCAGTTTTTGGGGATGCGGATAACCTCTGGGAGGTGCTCTGGTATCCTAACTCGGGTGTTCAGGGGGGCGACTACGCGAGTCTGTACCTCTCATGCGTGGTAAGTGGTCCACAGATACTGGTTGAATTATAGCTGAAGGGTACCTACCAGCCCACGCAGCAGGAAAGAGACCAGAGTGTAGGCAACAAATGGACTCGAAAAGGACTTTGGTGGTTCCGTTTCGAGATCCGTTCCACAGTCCCAGACGATCGAACCAACAAGATCGTCACCCTCGCTACGAAAGATGCTGCAGATCATACTTTCGCAGTAAAGACGGCTAATTGGGGATGGCAACAATTCTCCAAAAGGGATATCGTCTTCCTACACCCGACCGTTCAGATATCGGATAGTTTCGTCATTGTCTGTACTTTACAGCCACAGCCTCAACCTCCTGCTGGGTATTGGTTGGGTTTGGGGATACCCCCGAGTGTACCGTATGTCGGGGCGAATACGGTTACGATGGGAAGGAATGTCGGGAGTGGAGGTGGATTGAGTGCTTGGGCTGGTGGGGCGGGAGCGAATGGTGGTATTGCTGGTGGGACGACGGCTGGTGGAGGTGTCAAGAGGGTTGTTCCGGGTGGTTTGGTCTCAGCTGTCGGGTCGCTATTGGATGATAAAGGTGAGTCAGTTCACAAGGATGTAGCTCAGATCCAGTCTACTCCGATGTTGAGTTCATCGTACCCCCTCGGAATCCACGGAAACGGGAAGCGGTTTCTGAACCAGATCATCCGCCCTCTCCACGTCGGATATACGCCAACAAGAAACTGCTTACACGGTGTGAGTATTTTGAGGCGATGTTCAATGGTGGGTTCAGGGAAGTCGAGGGGATCATTGAGGATGTAAGCGAAACCAGTGGGGGCCTGGCTGACAACAGGAGGATTCGGATGAAGAGCTGGACATGCTTTCGGACTCGGACGTGGAGGATGAAGCGGCGGAAGTGTCGAATGCACCGATCAATCCCAGCCTACACCTTACCACCACCACTTCCCGCGGCGCTTCAGATCCTCCTGCTAGGCGGCAGTCTACTTCTGGGGACATGCAACCTATCGTCCCCGAGCAGGAGATGCGTGGTGGTGGAGAGGAAGAAGCCATCATGGAGGATGCGACTGCCGGTGGAGAGGGACATGCGGATGAAGCGATGGAGGAAGATGCGCCGGAAGAGGTACAGGGGAAGCGGGTCGAGGTGACTCCTACTCATCAATTGAGCGGGCCTGTCTCTGGACCTAAAAAGACTAGGGTCATGGTGAGGGATGCAGCTTGGTCGACTTGGTGGGCGGTTCTCTACTGGGTGAGTCACTTCATCATTAAGTTGTTCGACCTTACCATCGCAGCTTTACACCGACATGATCTTCTTCGCACCTCTCTGCTCGTCATTCGACCACTCACCCTCACTCCCAACCCACTCCAGACTAGGCTTCATCACCTCATTCCCACCACCCGAACCCAACACCCGACGAGAATGGATTCAGGCATGGATGGCAGAACATTCTATCGGTGATCCTGACGCACCCGGTCCGAGACCCGTCAGCGCGAAAGCTGTCTACAGACTCGCAGATAAGCTCGATCTCCCTGCGTTGAAGTTACGGGCTTTCCAGCATATCTGTGGAGGGTTGACGGCTTCGAATATCCCTGCAGAGGTTTTTTCGCGATTCTCCTCGACTTTCGAAGATGTCAAGAAGGTAAGCTTAGAGCCTTTGAATGGTAGTTTAGGCGGATAGAAGCTGATGATCTCGATAGGTTCAAGTGGCGTTCTTCCTGAAACATTGGTCGGAGATCAAGAAGAGTGAGACGATGACGCAGATATGGCAGCAGATCAGATTGGGAAAACATGTCGGGTTCGAGGAAGGTGAGCGGTCAAGGCATTTGTCAAAGCTGATGAAGCAGTGTGGCCTTTGATCGTTGGACAATTGGATTTCAGGCCGTCATGAGGGAGTTGTGGGCGTCGACTGTAGATAGGTTTCATGTGAACGTTCAGAGATCTTGCGTTGTAGCATACTCCATGTGAAACTATACTTATGTGGTATGGGCGTGTACCAAGATGCACGTACTTGTGTTGCAATTTAGCGCCAGCACAGGATAATTCACAAGTTGGCACATGCAAATTGATCAGCCTCCGGTGAGTGGAATAGGACGATTTCCGTCCACCCTTTCACAGATGCATCGGGTATACATGCGATGGGTATACTCACCCTCTTGCGGCTTCAATCTTCACTTAATCGTTATGCGTCTTCTTCGCCTCGAAATGCAGTGTCCAGCTCGAGAGCAACTTCCGTCGATTCACTTGTTCCCCAGTCATCCTAGTAAGCTCTATCAGCGCGTGGACTACCAAAAGTAAGAACGGTAGCTGACGTCGAACCATATGTCAGCGGGGCGATGAATAGGAAGACCCCAAACACGACCGTCATCACACCTAGCACCACACCCCAAGAAACCATCCCCATCTTCGCCCTCACCACAGGACGTAATCGAGTCCTTGGTCCAGCAGCTGAAACGGGATAATTCACCGTCTCCACCAAGATGAAGTTCAGGACCGACCCCGCGACTAAAGCAGAAGCGAGGTGTGCTGGGAGGTAATGATGTAAGAATCGTTGACGAGACATGAGGTAGAAGGGGAAGTAATGGAATGTCCAAGTACCGAGGAAGAAGCCGGTATTGCGATAAAGTCGGTTTCGGATGCCTGGTATCAGCTCAGCCTTACGCGGTGACTCGCCATTTTCTATCGGATCCATACCGCGCCGTCGAGCGAGCATATCGGCTCCAATGATCCCGACATACACCGAGAGCGCGACAGCGCACACCCACCACCCGAGCAAGTTCCCAATCATGTATATCTGCTGATTCGCAGCATTGTCCGTCCAGAAGCTGATCCCGCTGAGACAGAACGGCCATTCAACAGGACCGGAAGCGTACGGATGGCTGGCAGTAAGACCGGCATTATGTTGTAGTATGAGAATCTGTAGCTCCACAAACTTCTTGATGAAGCTCCGCTTTTTGACCGATTTTGGCTCGATATGAACGGTGCGATTCCGGAAATCGTTGCCCGTCCCGTCTGCGAGGATATCGTCGACAAACCAGCTCGTCGTTCGGTCTGCGGCGTTCTTGTTCCCATTGACTTCCTGTTGGTGATATGCCCAATCCGGGAGAGCGCTCGGATGGGTCCAAAGGAGGACTTTGGTGGGCATGTGGACTAGCTTGAAGTGACCGGATAGGGATCTCCATGCTTCGCCATCGTGCGCGTCGATCACCTGGACCTGGAAGAAGGTATCGTTATGTCGTTCCTCATCTTCCGGTGATACCGTGGTAAACTCTTGGTTGGTTGGCATGAGGGACGAGGCGACATCGTGTGTCATGAGGACGGTATCTGTTCCAAGGTGAAGAAGTTGAATGACGTCGTTGTGCCGGACAACCCGGCCTCGACCTGTATCTGGGATCTCTTTCGTTGGCAAGATTTGCCAGTGGTTGTTTGTGTCGTTGTGAGGGTAGCACGTCACCTGCTGGCCTGGTCGTCAGTCGAGATGTAACGAGCACCTCACCTTGACTGCTTATCCGGCCGTCATCGTAGCGGAGAGGGTACTTGTCGGGATGAGAGTGGAGAAATTGCTTCGAGTCCTTGTGTCGAATGGTGACGGTGTCCAAGTACCGGATCTCTAGCCGTCAGCGGGGTCGAAATCGCTTAGTCACCTTGAGCGTTGAGCAGAAGCTCGTTGCCCTGCAGCGTCTCTTGGAAAGCAGGCGACATAAAGCTGTCGCCAGGTCCAGAGAACTTGAGGATTCTGAAATGGACCCAGAAGAATGAAAGGTAGAAGAGGAAGGGGACGAGGATCAGGCCGACAGCTCGATAGACGAAGTGTCGGTAGAAGTAGGACTTCCATAAGTACATGGTACACCTTGTAACTCACAATAGGATGTCCCCGCTTTATATCTAGTATTCCCCACAGATCCCAGAGCACAGCCGCTCCGACACTCAAGAAGGTGAACAGCCCGACCATTTTGCATCCCAGCGTGCAAGCAAGAGAAGCACCAGTCGCAAGGAGCCATAACCACCAAGTTTTCGTAAACTCCCGATATCGTTGCTGATGAAACTTGACGTAGCAGAGAACGGAGAGGGACATGAAGAGGACGAGTGCTGCGTCGAGGAGGATGAGTCGGGTTTGGGTGATGTGGCCGTTGTCTGGGAAGTTGTGAGCTTTCATAAGGTCGGAAAAGTAGAGAGAACTCGCCGAAGAGAATGAGGAAGGCGGAGAAGAGTGCGATTCCTACGGGATAGCCTGACTCTCGCATAATGGCATATACAATGGGGACGGTGATACTCCCCATGATGGCGCAGAAACTCCTCATCCCGACGTAAGGTACCTGCGGCAACGTCAGCGAGCCTCCCTAGTAGGCCTCTGTCCTGTCGGAACTCCCTGCCACTCCTTCAAGAGCTTCACCCAGAACTCCCAAACATCGTTGCTTCCTTAACCCTCCCCTTCTGACCCTTCTCGCCAGGCCTCATACGCCAACCCGACAGAACGCTCCATCACCGCTTCTTCCACCTTCAACACTACCCAGGTCTCCGGCCTATTCCTTCTCCTTTCCGATGACCATGTGATCCCTTCTCTTGCCTATGTACGTCCATAGCACAGACTTACGTTGTTCGCCTCATAACTATCGCCAATCTGCTCAAACCTGAAATCACCTTTAAACCCCACCAGCCAACCCCCCAACGCATTCAACATCTTCGCCAACGGTGGATGTACATCGAAATAGTATTCTCTTCGGATATATTGCCCCGCGAAAGCTCCGAAATGAACTTCGTCGAAGACTACTTGATCTGGATGACCTATACGGTAAAATCGGACGATGAATGCTAGGATCGTTAAGGTTGTCGCTACGGCCCATGAGAGGAAGAGGTCTGTTCTCTGGGATGATTCGGGTGGGCGAGGGTGAGGGGTGGGTCTCTGAGAGTTTAGATAAGTCAGTTCAAGACAAAGCATGGGTGAGGGGGAGCGAGATGGACGGACTTTTTCGTCTTCGCTGTAGGAGCGGGGTAGGGCATGAGGGAGAGCAGGAGATTCGCCCCGGTCGCTACGCCTCTTTCGAGCAAGAGACATGGTGCCCACTATGATTGGTGTAGAGGGACAGGCGAAGATGAATACAGACGGACTATCGAACAAAGGGCACGCAGCAGAAAGGAATTGCGCCGCGACGCGACAAAGTCAAAATCCCACCGTGGCGGTGGGATCTCCGTGTCATAGATGGTATGCATTCTTTTCGGTCATATCGAAAATAGGTATATAAGTGACCAAGCCCAAGACATGTAAACTATGACCGATAGAATGTGACACAAGAATACTACTCCTCGCAGCGTACCCAGCCCTACCTCAGGCCGATATCTCCTCCCACAGCTTATCTTTTCCTCGTATCGAGATATCTTCGAAAGGTCTCGGTTGCTCGAGCTTGACGCAATCTCGTGTACCTAAGACCAGAAGCTCAAAGAAGAAAGCCGATGCCGCTCGTCGTGTCCCCTAATCCCTGTCAGCTTTGGATCGTGAATCTACGCGAAACGACTCGCCTTATCCGCAATCCTCTCAAACTGAAGCACTTTATCCTCCTCCTCAATCTCCTGTAATTCCCGGCGTAACAATCCCATCGCCATCCCAGTATTTCTTGAGTACCCAGCGCTCGTCTTGCTCCTATCCTCAGAGGCTATGCTCTTGCTCGGAGTGATCGAAATCTGACTCTCGCCTTCTCGTTGCTGCCGCGTATCGAACATCGCAAGCGGGTGTGCACCCGCCTCTTTGTCCCCAAATTGGATAGCTCTTGCCATGGACTCAGCTCGTGAAGGCGCGAGTGACGGTCCACGAATTCGCCTGGCCTTAGGGGTCACCTCCTCGACAGGCGCAAAGTCTTCCTGCATCGTCATGTCGCCTCCGATGTTGAATGTATCATCTCCAGGAGCGAAGGGATCAGGGAAGCCTTCACTAGCTCGAGCCATACTTCCTCTTCGACCGATCTCGACTTCCTCTTCGTCTGCTGTTTCTTCGATGCGAGGCCGCTTTGGCGCCCTTTCCTCGGTTGAAGATCGGTCACGGCGAAGTATATCCGAGGGGAACGCGAACAAATCCGCTAGTTCCGGTGCGAGTCCTTGTGGTCCAGCATAGATCATCGATATTCCCCCGACTTTGATCGTCGGCAGGAAGTGCGTGCCCGGATCCGCAACCATCTCACGGAGATGAACGATCTCAGGATCAGCGGGGATGTACCTCTCAACTCCGAGAATATTCGAATTATCTCGGTTGGGAGCGGCGAAGTCGTCATCAGGTAGCTCGAGCTCATCATCCGCTTGAAGCAGGCGGGGTCGTTTCGGATTGGCCGCTGGTTCCCGCTGAGTAGCTCGGTCCCGAGCTTCAGCAAGATTTGCTACCCGAGCAGCGGTGCGAGGGGTGATCTCGGCAGTAGTGTGTGGCGAAAGCGGTGGGGGTGTGGATAGGGCGCTCGCTAAGGCATGTTAACGCGAGATCGCGAAGCGGTAAGAGCTCGACTTACACTCTCTCCTAGACCTTGACTCAAGATTCGGCACCGGCTGATCCAGATCAAAGTCCAACTGCAGATCCATCGGCTCGAACCCCATATCCATACCTTCCGGCACATCCAGCGACCCGCCCCGCCTAGCAAACGCGCTCCTCACACTTCCCTCCCTACTCGCCTGCGCCTCTCTTCCAATCTCGACACTCCCGTCTCCCGCACCAAACTCCTCTAACCTCAGGTCCAGATCGATCCCCGAGAATTCCTGACTATCGAGATGACTAGAAATATCCTGATCGTGGGATGGATGACGAGAGGTACTTGATCTCCCGTATATTGAAGGCACAGCGGGTCGACCGAAGTTATAGGCTCCGTATTCGCGATTGGTTGGACGGAGGTTGATCTGTGAGGCTGGAGCCGTGTGAAGACCACGAGGAGCTTGTGTGGGTGGTGGTGCGGCCCATGTCCTAGGTGTCAGAGGGTAGATATGAGGTTGACTTACCAGTCAAAGAAATCGAAACCGTTGGCAGCATCGGGTAGGGTGATAGCGTTCTTGCTGGCTCTGATCTGGTCCTCGGGTAGATCGACAATACCAGGTCGGAAAGCCTGCAAAGGGTTCATCAGCACGGGCAATCACCGAACGGCAACTTTCGGGTGGCTATCATTTCGGGTCAGACGTACCAGTGTAATCTTCTCCCTTGTCTCCTTACAATCATCCAACAAATACTGCACCTTCCTTGAATAGATCCTCGTGACACCCAGCATCAACTGTCCAGACAGTCTCAACGTAGTAGGTCCGTCATCTTGCGTGAGGATCGCGTCTGTGAATAGCATCCCGACGTTCAGACGAAGCGCCTCAAAAGGATGATGGAGACGCACCGACACTTTCCTCTACGTCTACTCCGAGAGCCTGCTGTTTGCTGAGCTTCCGCTCATGATGCGCTGATAGCCAGACTTTGGCGAGGGGGCCGCGTTTGGAGAGGATGAGTTCGGTCAGGAGCATGATCAAGGGGTAGGAGGGCGTTCACGTTATATGATCGGTTGAGAGAGGGCACTGCCCTGACTTGCTTGCGACGACCAAAAGAGACCAAGAATTGTGTCTCAAGCTAGGAATATGAGTAATCGGTTGATTGAGAAGAACATGAGATTTCGAGGGATGCACACCAGTCCAGTCACCTTCGCGCGTCACGGGGGCTTGCGCGACTGACTTTCGAAGTGGCGGATTTGCCTCTTGTGGCAATATGCTATGGTTCCTTTCTCGACGTCGCCCTTTCCTGTGAGTTAAGTTGCAATACTTTCCGATGCTGCTCCCGGAAGCCATAGGGGGCGCTGGTTGGGAACAACAAACACAAGTACGTACTACTGCGTACTACATAGCGGGAGAAAGACCTATTGACGCCAACCCAGTGGGAAAATTGTCTTTGGGAAACCGCAGGAAGGAGAAGGGGTTCGTTGGTGGACGAATCAACGAGTGTGAAGCTTGCATAGCAGAATTGTGTGGAAGAATGGATGATGGGGAATTGTGTGGAAGAATGGATGATGGGGAACGAAGTGGATGGATGGAGTGAAAGGTGATACGTCCTTCTCCGAGAAACCCACGTCATGCTCGGACCTTTCCTCTGTGAACCTGAACGTTCAACTCCAGACTCCGACTCTTCATTCCTTTCTCGACTGAGTTTTCTGTAGAGAATAGTAAGCATGGCCGACGAATCTCGTCAAGCTATCCTTTGATCAGCCCATCTCATCCCAGGCCGAGCCTTAGCTTCGCTTCGAGCGCAGATAGCGGACAAGAAAAGGAAAGTCGCTTCGTCCCCCGGGAGGGGTGAGTGAGACCGCTAGCTTCGCGCCTCGCTGAACTGTATCATCATCAGTCTACCTCCCAAGAGAGAAAAGCCCGGACCGAGGCCCTTGAATCACGGGAATAAAAGCTCATCCTGCAATCAGGATACGACTTCATTCTCGTGGGATAACAAGGTTCCACCAGATACTTCATTGGTCGCTATAGGAAAGCGCTACTATCGATTTCTCTTCCTCTCCGGATACGAACCTGACGTCGGTATGTCAGTCGCCGACTTCGAGGTTGAAGACGAGGGCTTCCGATGACGAGGCGGCTTCCGGTTTTGTTTTTCTTTTAATCAGATTCGTTCCCCTTGAATTTGTGGCAATATGAGCTTGTGAACTCTGAGGATTGCATGAATACGCTCTAGGATGCTGCTATTATACGTCTAGCTAGCGCATGATCCATCCACCGTATGAGACTGCGCCTTCGTCCCCATTGCCGCATGCGTCCTTGACACCTCCGCATTCGTCTAGACTTCCTAATCATTCTGACACGCTTTGGCTGCCGGGACCCGGTACGCAAACACGTCCAAAGCATGGGCTCTTTCGGCCCTCCAGAGTCAACTCCTGTAATCTCAAACATCACAACTCAACATTAGACACGGCTTGACGTCCCAATTACCAGGAGCAGCTCTTTGGCCAAGGCAAGGATCGGCTTGGTGTCATGATTGCATCACGACAAGCAAGATCTCATCTCGACAATGTGTCGACTAAGTAGGCTGAACCTTATCAGAAACACGTCATTAACAACCACGTGCATCCCTCAACCTTTCGACAGTGTCCAACCACTGACAACTACAGTACTCGAGTACGTCATTTCGAGGATGTACGATTGACAGGGATCATAAGATACGCGGCTGAAATTATACAGCTTTTTGATCAGAATAGTTTAAGTGGCATCTTGGTGGAGAGGCCTAACACGAGAGATTCGAAGGAACTGTATCTCTTCCCGAAAGGGGCGCATGTTCGAATCATGCAGATGTCGCGTTATTTTATGGATAAAAGGCGGCGCTTCCGCTTGACTTTTTGGTTGTCATAACAATCCCGCTTGCTGCAAGTGCGATCTGTGTATGTATTCGCCTTCGTGCTGTTGGCCCGCTTGACTTTTCAAGTCCAATGGAAACACGACATTCAATACAAACTATTCTTGAAAGGGGAAGGAAGCACATCGAGGAAGAGAACAGGTAATCAATTATGCCACTTTCCCCGATTTCCCTGAAAATGACGTTCGTGCAGCTATGACGCACACGATCCTTCCGCTGCGGTCATTCAGTAATTACAGTCTACTAACTGCAGCTTCCACTTGAACATCATTGAGAGCTCTATATTCATCGCAGCCTAGTCATCAAAACACTCGACGAAATGGACCCCACCACTTCCGCTCACATCGATCCGTCGACTTTGAGGACCTCTGCTGCCGGTCCTGACGGTACGCCCGAGCTTTCCGTAAGGCCAGCCGCATCCGCGCAATATTCCACTGGGCAGTCGACTCACAGTACCGCTTCAAGTACCTCTTCATCGACTCCGGCCGCTACTGGACTCCGCCAGCGGGTGAATAAGATCGGTGACCAGCTCGATCATGCGAGCGATCGTCCCGCTGTGAAGAACGCCAAAGGAGCGGCGCAGAATCAGATTGCCCAGCTCCGCCAAATGCTTGGTCAGTCTAGTCTCGTGCGAGACTTCGAGGCGAGGACTGGAGTGGATCGTGTTCTGCTCGTCGTCGGAGGAGCGCTTGCGTGAGTCATCCTTTTTGAATGAGAACAAAGGAGCTGATCTGACCTAGCTACCTCGTCCTGATCCCGCTCAACCTGTTCGGCCTGGCGCTACCGACGACCAATCTGCTCACCTTCCTCCCGCCAACATTGCTGGCGATCAATATCCTCGACCGCTCCTCATCCGCGGCCGATGAGGATTCGACCAAGGCTCTTCTCGCGTACTATGTCGTTCTTGGTGCTGTGCAGTTCCTCGAAAGCCTTGCTTCGGGTGTTTTGGCCAGGCGTATCCGCAAGTCATGCTTCGTGTCCTGAGCTCGACTGACTGTGTGCAGCGCAATACTACACCCTGAAGCTCATCTTCCTTGCCTACCTTGCTCACCCAAAGACGCACGGTGCACTAAGGGTTCACGAAACCGTCTTCCGCCCTCTTCTCGCTCGCGCTTCCGCCCCTACCGGCAGCGCCAATACCCCGCCGACTTCCAAGCCATCCACTTCCACTGCGTCGAGCCCGAACCCCTTCGCTAGCAAGCTCGCCGATCCCGGTGTCAGCGTGACACTACCAGCTGGTACCACTGTGCACCTTCCAAGCGGGGCGGGTCTGGACGGTGGAGTCACGAGGAACGACGGGGACCTCTTGGGGATGTAAGCGAGTCTGATACATGCCGGAACTCAGCGAAGTTAGCAGAGGAAGTGGGACTGACGTGAAGAAACATGAGAAGCCGTGTAGGGCAATGGAGGGGAGTGGATGGGTGATCAAGACATACACGAGTACTGTACGGTATCGGTGGAGTTGAGATACGGAATGTCTGCTCCCCAGTTACTAATAGGTGCATAAAGGTTCGTTCACGTGAGCAGATCTTCGGTAAAACGCAGAGCCAATCTCCGAGCCCCGTGACCGAAACTCTCAGCCTGTGGGTCAGCGTGGCGCTTACACGCCTTGCATGTCCGCACGTCTTAGACGTCTCAGTGAGGTGATACAGAACAAAACACTGCGGAACGCCGTGGCAGTGCGCCATGAATGGCTACAGACGGCACTCGTTTCTTGAATGTGGGGATGTAAGCAAAGAAAAGAGCCACGTCACACGGCCCGGACCCTTCGGCATCGTTCGGCTGGGTGGATAATCCATGGGAACCGAAAGGATGATGAAAGTCGACGACGGTGAGCCTCCCTTTCAGATCATGACGAGAAGATCTGGGACGATCAAGGAAAAAGATACAGTAAATGAACGCCGCCGGGAGCAACTCAGGATTTTTCTTACCCAAAGGTGACGGCGCCACGGAGAACAGATCCCGGCAGACGGAAAATAGATCTATTGCCGGGACCGAAAGGGGGAGGAGGATTCTGTTAGCACCGCCTTACGCTCCTGTTCCGCGTTTCCCCTTGTCTTGTTTAAACCCGTTCCTTTGTAGTTGGATTTCGCTTTTCTTCTGTCACCCAAATATACTACTCATCTTACAAGCGACAGCCGATATTTATTCTTCATCTCAGCAGCATCCATACACACACTTAGATCTCTCTCTTAGACTCCCGTCCACGTCAGCGCGGTCCGCCTTCGCCGCCTCGATGTCTCTACCCGCCGCCTTCCCCTTCTACCTCGACAAGAACGATCCCACCTTCTCTTTCCCCTCTCCACCTCCATCCATTATTTCGGATCTAGACTTTGACATCGACTCATTCACTCACTGTTCCCCCGGCCCCTTTGACGATCTCAGCGGCTTGTCTCCGATCACCACCAGTACACCCAGCTCCACAACCCTTGTCTCACCAAAGTTATCCATCGCCGACGTCAGCACTCTGTTCTCGGTGGCCTCGGTCAACAATTCGGACGCTGCCGAGGCTTTAAGCAATCATCACCTCGAGAGATACCTTCACTACAAGACGCTCGCCGCACAAGCCGAAGTCGAAGCCCAGGTCCAGCAGAACGAACAGATCGACGCCCTCCTTGCCAAGTACTCTATGCCAGATGCCAACCCGTTGACTCCTGTCAACCCGATGTTGGGGTATCAGGTACAACCTCCCGCTCAGTATGGCCAGCAGACATGGAACGCGTCCTTCCTTTATCCACCGCAAGAGTCCGCCGCGATTGCCCACGCTCAGGCTCAAGCCCACATGCAAGCGCACGATGCGGCTATGGCACAGGCTCAGTATCAACGATCGATGAACTACTACATGCCCAACATCCCCCGCGTCTCGATGGATACCGCTCAGCAGGCACTCTGGTCCCGTCAGTCCGTCTCGTCCGTTGTCTCGACTCCTTACCCATCTACACCGGCCTACAACGTCTCGCCGGTCAATGCGATACCGATGGGCAAGCCTGGCTCAAGTCCACCTGCGATCGACCAGACGGCTGATCAGCACATCGAAGGTGAGAACGAGATCACCGATGAAGCCAGCGAGAACGAGGACGACAGCGAGGACGTCAAGCCTGTCATCGCCGGGTCTCCCATTCTAAACTCTCACCGAGGCGGTCGTGGCTATGTCCCAGGCAAGACGCCAGACGATCCGAAGAAGCGACACAAGTGCGATGCGTGCGGCCGCGGGTTCGCAAGGGCCTTCAATTTGAAGGTGAGCAAGTTTCATTCCTAGGTGGATATTAGCTAATGACATTCGTAGTCCCACATCCAGACCCATAACACGACACGTCCCAAGCCGCACTTGTGCCCGCATGCCACATGCAAACGCGGATTCTCTCGTCTTCACGACCTCGAACGTCATCGCCACGGCATCCATTCCGACGGCCCTCTTGTCGACGCCAAGCGCATCGGGGTACCCGCCTCGGTCGCTCGTGCTCAGAACAGGATCCAGAGGCGAGCCGAGTCGGGAGGTCTCATCTAGCCGTCCCTCTACGGGCGGCCTCCAATAAAGCGGGGTTGCTTTGCGCGCTCTACGGACCTCTCCTTTCATCTCGCTTCTTTCAACTACCTCTTCACCGACTCCCCACTTCCCGCCATATCACGTCCCCCTTTCACTCCTCTCACTCCAAAACGCAGCGCCGCCGCCTTGACGGCATGCTTGGATCGAGTGATAAGGACCTACCTCACGGGCAGGCAAGGACATCGGGTATGACGGCTTTGATAGTCGGCCAAACCAAATCAAATCACTCGACAACATTCCCTTCCATCACCCTCGACTGCTAGTTTCCCCTTTTTCGATAGATTCGCGTTCGATCGTTCCGCTCGACGAATACACGTCCAGCACGGCTCAAACGACCGCCTCATCCATCCCGCGATCCCCCTTCTTTCACGGCATACAAATCTGGCGAAACAAATATCAAAACAAAACATACACGCCAGAGCCGGGTAGGAGGTGAGGTGAGCCTAGTGATAGGATCCTGGACCGTCAAGAGTTTTTGTGCTTTTTTCGTTTTCTCATACATGATGACTGTGGATATATGGTGTAGGATAGGAAACACGGAAATCGAAAAGATTACCGCTTTGATGCATCTCATGGCGAGACAATTGAGCACTCGCTGCTGTGTCGACCTACTCAATTACAGCTTCACAATATGTTACGCAAAACGTTCAAGCATCTGAGTCATGGACAGATTGTGATTCGAAAGAATTGCGCCTTCTTGCATCGGAGACATCCTTATGGCAGAGCATCTCCCCGAAAGACTGATGCAAAGGGGAATTGCATTTATCTTGACCAGTGGTTGAGTACGAGATGGAGGAGTTCCACTTGACCACTTTCTCGAAACCTAAGTTCACCGTATGTCGCATTGCTGAATTGACCTTGTCATATCATTTGCGATGACATGACCTCACCCACACATGTCTCGCTCCCCTCCTCAGCCCGGAAGCAGGCCTTCCTCCCACACCTCAACCCCATCCCACCCCTCCCCGATAATCTCCCCTCGTATCATTCTCCGACCCAAACTCGACCGAGCTCCAACCTCCGCGACCATCCGAAATGGCCAAGATCAAGCTGACCCTTTCCACGAAGGTTCGACCATCAGCGTCAACCAACCCGTCGGGTCGCTCTCGATTTCACCGAGTAGTCGAGATGTCTGTTTGGCGAGTAGGAAAGGGTTGTACATCCTTGATCTAGCGAATCTGAATAATGCACCGAGGTTTATACCTCAAGGAGGGACTTGGCAGATTGCAGAGTGAGTTTTCGGTACAGGATTCGGATCTACCTGATGCTGATGGGTTTGGGGTAGTTGTCAATGGTCACCTCATCCTTCGACATCCAATCTGATCTTATCCACTTCGTCGCAGAAACTCCTAGTTTGGGATTTAGCAGCTCAAGTATGTCTTCACAAGAGTATCGATGCGCATAGTCGAGCGATCACCGACATCAATTGGCATGCTCGGAATCCGGACCTCATCGCGACTGTCTCGATGGATGCTGGGATCCGAGGATGGGATCTACGTGCTGGAGACCGACCGTTCATGAGGCTTTGCGCTTGGGGAGCAGCGGGAACTCAAGTCAAGTGGAATAGGCAGCACGAACATATCTTAGCTACAGCACATGGGAAGGAAGTCCTCGTCTGGGATAACAGGGTAGGTCCGGAGGATTAGATACAGTCTCGCTGACAGGTAGAAAGGGTCTGTTCCGGTTGTGGTGATCAAAGCTCACGACGCGAAGATCTATGGGATCGATTGGGATCGAAGGTATCGACATAAGCTAGTCACTTGCTCTTTAGATAAGACGATCAAGTTCTGGACTGTACCGGAACTCAGCTCTTCCCTCGCCGAATCGACAGTCAACTTCCACGTCTCTTTGCCTGAGCCGGATACCCCTACTGCTACAATCCAGACGACATACCCTGTATGGAGAGCTCGTAACCTCCCATTCGGTCATGGGGTGCTCTCTCTACCTCAGAGAGGTGAAAAGGCGCTCGAGTTATTTGGAGACTCGCAAGTCCCAGTCGAGCGGTTCGAAGGGCATGACGACGTGGTAAAGGAGTTTGTCTGGCGGACGAGAGGAGGAGACGATGAATCGTTTGATGACCGGGAGTTCCAGCTTGTCACTTGGTCAAAGGATCGGACACTCCGTGTCTGGCCTGTTGGGCAGGACATCACCGAGCGAGTAGGTTACCAGTACGGCGCTCCAATCAAGGTTCTCGTATCTCGGCGCGGCGCTCCAGACATCACCTACACGAAAGTACCCGATGCAGATACCAAGAAGCTCCTTCCCCCTCCAGTCGTGAACCCGAGCGGTATCGCTCGCCAAAAGATGACCAAGGAGACGGGCATGACCCGTGGTGGTGGCCGCGCAAGAGGAATGGATCAGCTCGAATGGCTCACGAAAGTCGTCAAGAACAAGGCATCACCCGATTCGAGTGCTATTGCCAGTCGAGTCGGCTCAGAGAGTCGGGACGTCAGTCGTGGTACATCGACAGATCGTGGAGAGTGGATAAGTTTGAAAGATGAGGTGGTAGAGGTCAACAAGCTGTTCCCGAGGCCTCGCGTCAACTTCGAAAAGGTATGTCGGTTGTTGTGATCTCGCTAACTCCAGATCGACCTGCATCATCGGAAATTAACCATATCGATGAACGGTCCCTGGGCGAATGGCGATCGAATCGCTTTCATGCGTATCCATTGGTCCTTCCCCTCGACGTATCCATACACACCCGATATTCCAACTTTCGAGCTGGAGAAGAACCCGACTGTCTCCCCTATCACACGGCAGATGCTTATCGGAAAGATCAAGGAGATACGCGCAGGGAATCGGCAGTGCCTCGTCTCGACTTCTGGCTTTCTTCTCGGATCTCATGAGCGTGTGGGCCGCCGACTTGTCGAAGAGGAGAGCGATAGCGAGTCTGAGAAGGAGGTCATGACCAACGTGCCGATGCTCATCCGCACATGCGGAGCCACTTTCGGTCCCAATGGTGAGTCTCCCTTTGTGATAACGCTGACATCAGGTCAACTCGTCTGCTTCTTTCCGAAACAAACGGTACTCCCGCGTAGTCGCGCTTTCTCCCGCTCGCCATCGGTCACAAGGGAGAACAGGACACCTCTCGCAAAGGCTTTGTCCGCCCTGTCTCGGCTCGGGAACCCTCGTCACCGTGCGATTCGGATAAAGGTAGGTGAAGAAGTGATCTAGGAAGCTGATGGCAGCCTCGTATTCGCCGGATCGAGAATGTGCCGCAATCAGTCCAGGCTGGATCGACGCTGACCATCCATGATGTCTCACACCTTGGCAACCCCGATGCACATCTCGCTCGGATGTACTCCTCGTCTTGGGAACACAACATCGCTATCGCATTCGAGGCGAAACGGTTGGATCATGCAGAGGTCTTCGCTACACTGCATGGTCTACTTGCGGATCCCCCACCGCCGCACTCTCGCCATCCACCGCTCAGTCGAGAGGTGGACCTTCACCATGAAAGGGAGATGTGCGTGCAAGAGGTGATGCGGAAGAAGGTCACTCTCGACAAGATGTAAGTCCGACTGTACATCACCGCTGATCTCAGCATCACCACCCTCATAACGCAGCGCGACGTCCAACTCCTCGCACTCATCTCCTGTATACTTCTCTCACAAGTCCAATCGCACCTTATGCCGTACCACCCCGAGTCCGCCGCACAGCGCCCGCCTGAGCAGGACTACTTCGCTCTTCCCAATAGCTCAGACACGACTCCCGCCCGAAAAGCGTCTCTTACAAGTCTCACAACCCTCAGTCCAGGACAATTCTCCTTCCGCACTTCCGGATGGACGCAAATGCTTAATCCCTCCAGTCTATCGATACGACCAATAACTCCGAAAGATCGCACTTCCTTCGATACCTCTCGTACACCTCTTGGAACGAGTCTTGACGATTCGGTTCCGACAGGGTCTATACCAGTACCCGGCAAAAGTCCGCGAAGGATGGAACGACCTCGAAATTCGCAAATCGCATCTGGCTCCCCTCCGACCCGCTCAGTAGGGAGTAGTGACGGTCCTCGCAACCTATCGGACCCAGCGAGGCAGTTGACCTCCTCATCTCAAAGCAAGGTGTCTTTCGGCTCGGTAGCGCCCTTACATCGGGAACGATCGCGGTCAGTAGCAGGGATACCGATGAGGAAGGCCAAGATCTGCGTTGTACGCCTAGAGATCCCACTGGATGTTGCGTAGGTTTATCTAACAGCTTTCCATGTCCTCTGACCTGTGTAGACCTCCGCCGACTTTGCTGGACCAGGATATGAGAGTGATGTCCGAGGGTTTCAAGCTTGCTTATGCGGACTTCCTGCTACGATCTGGGCTTATCGGTCCCCGAGCTGCCTTGTTGAGTTTCGATTTCCTGGAAAAAGAAGAAGAAGCGGACACAGCTGCAGCTGGAGACATACCCACCTTCGTCAGGCCTTCGATACCCGGAGTAACGGTGGCTGAGGGTGTTGGCGAGTAGTCTTCATTATTAGTTTTGCCTTGCTAAACAAGGCAGTGTGCGTTGGATGTGCCGCTGCTACGGGACGGTGTCCCTCTTGCAATCGCCGGCCAAGACCGCCTATCTGCACATACTGCCGGCTTCCGATCAAAGGTTAGTCCCTCTTCGAAGCTTCCATCGGTCTGACTAGTCCTAGGTCTGGCCTCGACGTGCTCCCAGTGCTCCCACCGGACACACGTCAAGTGCTTCTGGAAACATTTCACCTCATCCTCGTCTACATGTCCCGCTTGTCTAAGCCTTTGCACCCCTGGTCCAAGTATAGCCATCACACTCGCTCAGCAGAGTCCGGCTCCCACCGTCAGTCGTGGTTTCGCAAGAGGAGTAGTGACGCCAACAACCGACCCCGAATAAGGGAACTTGATGGCTGCGAGTACGATGAGGGAAGCTAGCGCATTAGGTTTGACGCCTGCAACTGCGGAAGAGAGACGGGGGTCTACTCAAGGACCACCACCGGTCCCGGATCAGAATCGAGAAGGGTTGTTGGCGAGAGCGAGGTTGAGGGGATTGACCGGAGATAGCTTGTTGGGGTGGAGGGGTACGTATCACTAGGTGATCGACAAATGTGGGACACCCTCGAGACTCAGAGTCTGCCCGGGAATGAAATGATATGAGGTCCATGCAATAGTCGTACAGCCGTCTCATCTCTGTAAATGCTCTGCGAGGGTGTTTCCATGCCCCTCTGCAGGTCCGTGTCCAGGTGCGTCCCAAGGATGTCTTCGGCCCTGTATATCATTAGCTTCACTCAGTACGACCAAGGGAAGTTGGCGTACAAGTAGAACAGCTCCGTCTTGTCTTCATTCCGAGGATTCGTTAGCGTTGAGCAGGAAAAGCCATGCTATACGAAGCTCACCTTGCCCGGTAAAAGATGAAGAACCACATGCTCGCTCCGAGGACCTTGGCGAGTCCTCGATGGAAGAGTGAAGGTGGATGGGGGTGAAAGCCTATCACGAGCCTCTCAGCTCCGAGAAGTCAAATGAAGCAGAGACAAGACCAACCTGCCCCGGCCATATTGTACTGGAGGCTTCAGCGAGCGAGGATGATGCTGGTGAGCGAAAGAAACAGCCAAGCAGATCAACGAGGTAACAAGAACGAAGGATAACGCCGTGATTCTCCGCTTGATGGCGGACCGGAGGAGATTTTGACTTTTGGTTTGGACTTCGACTTTCTTTGTGTCAGGAATCTGAAACCTCTTCTACTCGACAACGGCATATGTAGACCAAACTCAGAACCTTCACCACACCTAATCAGAAAAGAGCAGCGATACCTTATATCAGAAGTATCGAGAACAGCAAATTTACTTGAAACTCTGGCTGAACCCCTTTGCCTCTCCATCACTCCCACTTCCACCATGAACGGTACACCAGTGAACGATCCCTCGACAGCAGCTGCTTCCGCGGGGTCATCCTTACCTGCCGAAGAGGTCGAGGTGGACTTGATGAAGCTTAATGCTCTGAGTCCAGAGGTCATATCCAAGCAGGCTACGGTGAGTATTATCCTTCATCCCGCTTGCAATTCGGGATTTGAGAGGGATTCGTATGGCAAATGCTGACTCGAGTTTCTGCTCAGATCAACATCGGTGAGTTGTTAAAGACAATATCTCAGCTCGACAAGCTGCATGTTTTCTGCATGCAGCTGACCCATTAATGCAGGAACAATTGGTCATGTCGCTCATGGGAAATCTTCGACTGTCCGAGCCATCTCCGGTGTCCAGACTGTGCGGTTCAAGAACGAGTTGGAAAGGAATATCACCATCAAGCTTGGGTATGCTAATGCCAAGGTTAGCTGCTGTTTCTCCCTGACCTATTGGCTCATGACGGGTGATCCAAAGGTTGCTCGGGCTTTTAGCTGATTGATGGATTGTCCTTAGATATACAAATGCCAAAATCCTGAATGCCCTCCACCGTCTTGTTACAAGTCATATCCGAGCAGTAAGGAGGCGAGCCCGAAATGTGAGAGACCGGGATGTGATGGACGGATGACGTTGATGAGGTGAGTCCTCTCATGTATTTCGTCGATTGCTTCGATCTGGGGAAGGTCGAGAATTTGCGCCAGCTCTTGCTAATATCGTCGCAGACATGTCTCTTTCGTTGATTGTCCCGGACACGACATTCTCATGGCGACCATGCTGACCGGTGCTGCCGTCAGTACGTTCTATCAAGCTTCTCACACCTGCTCCTCTCTGATCCTCGTAGTGAACGGTGCTCTACTCCTCATCGCCGGGAACGAATCATGTCCTCAACCACAGACAGGAGAACATCTCGCAGCTCTCGAGATCATTGGAGTCGACCCGAAAAACATCGTCATATTGCAGAACAAGATGGATTTGGTGCGGGAAGGAGAGGCGGTTGAGCATTGTGAAAGCATAAAGAAGTTTGTGGAGGGTATATCGGCCGTTTCTCTACAGGGTCTAAGCTGATTTGAGCAGGAACAACCGCACGGCTAGCCCCTGTCATCCCTGTTTCCGCTCAATTGAAGTTCAACATCGATGCTGTGGTTGAGGCAATCTGCAAGATAGATCCCCCGAAATACGACTTCACAGCAGATCCAAGAATGGTTGTGATTCGATCGTTCGATGTGAACAAACCTGGAGCAGGGGTTGAGGAGCTGAAAGGCGGAGTTGCCGGTGGCAGTATCTTGCAGGGCGTCTTCAGAGTACGTTACTATTCACGTATCGTTGTACAAGCTCATATTCCGCAGGTCGGGCAGGAAGTCGAGATCCGACCTGGACTGATCACACGGGACGCGAACGGTGTATGCACTTGTCGACCTCTCCGATCACGCATCATCTCCCTTCTTGCGGAACAGAACCACCTTTCATTCGCTGCACCTGGAGGTCTGATTGGTGTCGGAACATTGGTGGACCCTGCTTTATGTCGTGCGGATAGATTACTAGGGATGGTCATGTCAGCTGTCGGAAAGGGACCATCGATATATACCGAGATCAAAGCCGAGGGTAAACATGGCCCTTTTGTGGAGGAAGCACATGCTGACGTTCGTAGTCTTCCTCTTGCGGCGGCTGCTGGGTGTAAAGACGGATGACAGCAAAAAGGCGAAAGTTTCGAAACTCGTTGTGGGAGAGACATTATTCGTGAACATTGGAGCGAGTCAGACAGGAGGACGGATCATGGCGGTCAAGGGAGGAGATGTGACGATCGCTCTCACAACACCCGCATGTACGGAGAAGGGAGAGAAGATCGCACTCAGCCGGAGAATAGACAAGCATTGGCGATTGATCGGTTGGGGCAAAGTCAAATCTGGTGGAGTTCTGGCAGAGGTGATAGAGTAAGATGTATCTACTGTACATATCATGCACATAGCTTCGACGATACCATGCTATCTATATCTGCATGATCATGTCAACCCGAAAGATACAAGACCGCGGTCTTGCCGCAAGGAACCAGTTATAAGATCAACTCCAAAAGCTCTTCCTCGTTCCCTTCGTTCGAAAGATCACCACCCTTATGCGCCGCGCTGGCGACATTGGGCATACTCGCCACCACGTCATCTGCGTCTTCATCTTTCAAGTAAATGCTCGTCCCGTTGCGGACGCCCTGCGAGAGTATACGTGACTCGACCGTCTCCATGGTGGCGTAGCTGATGGTATGTCAGCTTGGATCGGGTTAATAAGAGGCTGATGTACCAGAACACCGAAGTTTCCTCCTTCTGTCCAAGACTATAACATCCTTTAGCTGATGTGCCTGAGAGCACCGAATCAAACTTACCGATCCACACGTCCAATAGCTGGCGAGCACAATCAGCGAGATAACATTTGAGATCGTTGACGAGTCACCCTGCAACTCAAAGCTATGTCGCAAGACCGGTTCAAGCAAGTGCACCACTCGGCAAGATGTCAATGTCAATCCAGAGCTGCGCACGTCAGCGTCATACCGAAATCAGGAGTGGACCTCACCTCTCCCGTTCAGCATGCAGAAGAAACACAGATATGCTGGTATCTTTCACGAAGCGATCGACGATGTCCCTGCCCCTTTTGCCCTCTGCGAAGGACACAAAAGAAATGCCGTTCTGAGTGAGAGCTTGGATGACGACTGTGACTGATCAGCGGAGAGCGTTGACAGCCCATCACTCACTGTTTAGTGAGTCCGACCAGTTCGAAAAGATGACATGGCGAGCTAGGCGGGATCAGGTGGTGCATTAGGTGCAGATATATGTGCTTACCTTCAGGTTCTCGAGACCTGTAGTACAGGAGATGCTTGATGAGGAAGTTGATCTTCACATCAGCACCATCCGACGTGTTTGACCCACCTTCGACCCATACTCCCCCATCATATCCAACAAGGTCACCTCCCTTCGCCGCCACACCGAAATGATTTTCAGCCTGTCCATGTCCGCCTGCCGATTCCGCCGTTCGACTTCTTCCGGAATCTCATGCGATTGCTCTTGACTCATCCCGGACCCGTCGACCTGTAACCCTTCGATCGGCATCTCCGACGATTCGTCTGCTCCCGAGAGCTTGATCTTTGTAGTCATTTTATCATTGACTATTATCAGCCTTGCCCAGATCATCGACTTACTCTCTGTTCTGCATTGTGGGCAGCGACGTCCTTGCAATGACCGCCGGTATTCTTTGAAGCATGACTGGCATCTGTCAGTGCCAAGGTCGTGATAGCCAACTCACGATACAGAAGAAATGGCCACACTCCAGTAGGACCGCTTGAGTATCGTCCGAAGAACCCATACAGATGATGCAGTCCTCCTTGAGTTCGGTTTCGCCATCTTCCCTTGTCCCGAGATACTGTAGGAAACGACCTTTAACCACCATGCGAGTGAGTTTGAGCTCATGATCATCGATCTCGGAGGAGCTGTCGGCGATAGCTTGTTTGAGATCTTTATACTCGGGCGCCGATACCTGGAGCGGTAAGCGCTGGCCACGCTTCGATCACGCACAGAATCAGAAATTTCCTGCAGAGCAGCGAAGTAAACGACTCGGCGGTTGAAGGTCGCCCGAAAAACGTCTAGCTCTTTAGTAATCTTTTCGACGTATTCGGCTGCGATTGTCAGAGGTATGCTCGCTATGCGCGCTTACATTGCCTAGCGATATACGTCTTCAGTGTTGCCGCCATCTTTTGCGCCATCGCAATCTCCTCGACACGATTCGGGCCATGTATAACGCCTGGTGATCAGCACAGAACAAAGCCCTTGCTTACCGTTGAGGTCCATCAGCAGTCCTTTGATAGGCCTATCGCAGTCCTGGTCCTTTCGAGCGGTCCGGAAGGCCTACCAGTTAGCGGAATTCTAACTGGAGACTTACTTGTCGTTCAGCCATGAGAATCGAAGCCTGCTCGGCGACCTCGTCTGGAGCATCGACAATCTCGACATCGATCATGGCGTTTTGAGCTGCTCGAGTCGAACGCTGTCCACGGTTAACAGAGATCGTGCCTGCTGTGCGACCTGCTTGCCTGCTTTATGACCCTCGCATCGTGCGTCGCAAGTAAACTTCGCTCCTCCAGCATGAATTCTGTGAACCGTCCGCTAGGAACATCACGATTACAGGAAGACTTACCCTTGCGATCGGCGACAGCAGAAGCATACGCGATAAGGTATGCCTCGACTGCCTGTCAGCTTGACACTCCATGATCATCTCACCATCTCCCTGCGCCTTCAACGCCTCGGCATAGTATTCCGCCTCAGGGTTCTCCACATCCTGACCGTTGCCCACATTGGTGACATCTCGTGCGTCCGCTTCAACAGGGGAGGTCAAAAGCTGGATGATCTTCCGCCGCCAATTGTAGACAAGCTCGGCACTGTCCGTCAGTCCTATTCCCCGGGGCTCACTCACTTTCCGTTCATGATGGAGAGCAGACTGTTCGCCTGCTCTGCAAAATCATCAGACAACAATCCACCGCGTAGATTGGTCTCGCTCGTTTGCAGCTCGTCAACTGTCTCTATAGCCCGGATTTGTTTCAAAGCTTGTTGAAGCTTGCCCTTCGAAGTGTTGGCTACCATGAGTGGTCGAGCTAGAATCTCTTTCCGCAGGTCATCCGCTTGCCCATAGCAATTGACTAGCCCATAAGCTTTACCTCGTCCAATCACCTACCTTCCTGCTCCTCTTCCTTATTGATATGATGTATGTCGCCCTCGAAGAACCAGCTTCGATGCTGTATGATGAGCATATCCCGAATCCTACCCATTCAGCACACAGGTGAAACGAGTAGACGTACATGTGCCTCGTGGAGGATACCGCAACCGCTTTATCCTTATCCTGCTGTGACATGTTCCGATCGTATGTCTCGCTTTGGTCGTCTGTCGAGTCCTCGCGATCGCCTAGCAACTTTTGAAGGTGTTCCCGTAACGGTCCAAGCTGCTTGTCCACCCGGGAGCGGACCTTCTCGTAAAGCTATACATTAGTGATGATCAGATCTGGGCACATACCCTAGCGGCTTTAAAGTAGCGCATTGGGTCATTTTCGTCTAGCGCTAGGAGCTGGGCCTTCCGAATCATCGTGCGGAGCTGAGGAGCATCAATGGCGATACTCAACGTTCAGGTGAGACTCACTTGCGAACGTGACTCGCTGAGAAACTCCTGCGAGTGATCATTCCGCATTCTGTCGAGCGCCTCCGTCATTGTCATGAGTTGTCTCCCAAGGTGCAGCCGTTGTTCCCCTCTCCCACCGCCAACCTGCATCTGCCCAACCTGGATATGGGTACAGATCTGTCGCAGATCCAGTAGACATGACCGCAAGACCGCACGATCGTACTCCCAGTCTGCCGGGATGGGCTCGTGTCGATCGGCAGGCAGACCGAGCAGATCGCGCTGTCGATCTAGGGTGTCGTTGTAGTAATGCAGCTCAATCTCGGACAAGTCAATGGGCACAACATAGCGAGATTGCGAGGGTAGATGAAACTCGCCAGCAACCTTCTGTCAGCTTAGGGCGTGGCTTGATACTCACCTCTTTCTTCGTAGTTCGGACGGCGAGGGTTCGGAAGACCCCCTCGAAAGCCGGACGCATCGAAGGCTGTTGCAAGCGATGCCACAGCTGGGTGTTATGCGGTAGAAGAGGGACCCGCAGAAATCTCAGAGAACCCATCAGGTCCTTGACATCGCTCTTTGCCGGTGTGCCGGAGACAGCGAGCGAGTTTTTCCTCGGAATGAGGGAGACCATCTCGCTGTCGAGACTTAGCTGGAGTTACTGGACGAGATTGAATACTCACGCTGCAGCCGACTGATCGCCTTGCAGCTGGACCTCATCCATGATCACTCGCCACCACCTGAACATTAGCTCATTCCCCTCAGTCGACTCACTCAACCATGACCAGCGGACTCCGAGGACGCTCTCCTAGCTGGTAATTCGCATTTGATCTTCTCGACCGAGGCGGTGCCGGAAGAGCAACGGTCAGGTCCTGCGATACTGCAAAGTGATCAGATTTGAGCGAAAACATCGTTGTTTGGTCTCACGATCACTGCAACACGGTCAGCGGGAGATCCAGCATTTGATTTCGACTCACTAGTAGCTCGTCACCACTACATCATGAGCCCGCACATAGTCCACAAACATTCTCTGCGTGCTATCAAGTGTACTCTCCTTCTCGACCTCGGCATCAATCGCTGGAGTTTCGCTGCTTCCAGTATAATCGCTATCACTCGGCGTCTCCACCTTCACCCGGCGACTACCGTTCAGCCGAGTGTACTTACTGATCGTTTGATTCCGGAAGTCCTCATTCTTCCTCTTCTGCGTAGCGGCATGAACCTTGTTGTGTGCGGCCCTCTCTTGTTGGACTCCCTTTTGTAGCAATTTCCAGCCCTCATATACGCATACACGAAGATGTGGGGAATGCGCGTGCATCTCCGACACCCATTGCTTGAGCAATGAAGGCGGAGCTACGATAAGTGTGGTCTGAGACGATCAGCCTAGCCTCCTCTTGATCGGGAGACGCACTGCAACCTCGGCAACATGAAGTTGAGAAGCTTCATCCCATGCCTTCCTTCCCTCAAACGCCGCTTTTTCCGCCTCGCACCACCGTTTGATCTCGCCTGAATCTACATCCGGCACACCTTGGTGCAAGTCGATAACAGGGACTCGGAAGGAGTTCTTTGGCGTTAATGCGGCCTTTGACTTCCCTTTGCCTTTCGGTGTCTGTAAACCTGGAGGCTCTACCTGCTGTGGAGGGGGAGCGGGTGGAGGTACAGCTCGACGTGTTGAAAGAGGATGCCGGTGCAATAGGATTAAAGCGATCGCTTCCACCGTCTTGCCAAGTCCTGCTGCTGGTCAGGGATGCGGTATGAAAGAAGAGAATAACTAACCCATCTCCTCGCACAACATTGTCCCCTTTACCCCTGACAGATCCAGCAGTAGCGGTAGCAGATCCCGCTCTTCATCTCTCAGGCAGTCCAACATCTGCCTCTCCGTCTCGTCTAAAGCCCTACCTTTGCCCTTCCGATCCACTCGACCCTCCTCACTTGAGCCGACGTGTAGCATCTCTCCCGTCACTCGTCGGTAGGCGACCCTGCCGAAAGCTTCTCCCAGGTAGCGTACATCCCAGAAGCCGGTAGGATCGACTGTCCTTGATGGCTTGACATTACCTATCGTCGGTGAGCCTTCTCGTCGCAATAGCAATGCGACCGTTCGTGCCTGAAACGGAAGCAGGCGAGATACCATCTCCTTCGGCTGTAATCTACCAGCATGGAAAGCCAAGGGTAGATAGGGAGCAGGGCGGAGGCATGCAAAGAAGTGTCGAAGCGCTGCCGCACGGTTCTCGGATTCGGATCGAGATTTAGGAGGGGCTGCAGAAGGGACGAGTGCATTGAGGATAAGACCTAGCAGATCCTTGCCGATATCGGGAAGGGGTTCGTAGAGGACCGCCATGTCCAGATACACGTTGATCGTGATGAGAAGCTTGATCTCCGCATCTGCATCTTCGCCTTCTCCATCCGGTACCCAGCATATCTGTGCTCCAGTCTCCAGGACGACTCTTCGCTTTTTGTCTCTATAAGCCTCCTTCCTTGTCTGCGGCTCATCCGGGTCGAGAGCAAGCGCCGCCTGTATCCAGTTCTGCATGTCCCAAGCGTTCGAGCTCGCCATCCATTCCTTGCCATCGGATTTCAATATTCGCGGTATGTGCAAGAGTGGTCGCTTTGGATGACTGTCGGGAAGGAACAGATCGGCAGTACCGATGGAATGTCGGTACTTCTCTCCTGTAGGATATCGAAGCATTCGAGGGGTACAGGGCATAAGGGGGAGAGGCGAGAAGGCGACGACGGCCTTTCGGAGCTCATCCCGAAGTTTCGAGAACGCTTCGTATTCCGGATTGGGCTGATCTGGGCGACCCCAGTAGCTTAGTATTGGGTTTGGGATTGCAAGGGAGCATTCCAGAGTGAACGTGTGGAGGTGAAGTTGGGTGGATGATGAGGATTGCTTGTCGGGGCTCGAGCTTGAGCCAGGCGCTGTAGCAAAGCAATGCCGTCAGCATGACTATCAAGCGATCAGCGTATGCTTGACTGACAGGGAATATCGCCATGCCCTATAGCTTGTTTGGCGTTGACCGCCGCCGAGACAGCTTTCGCTAGCGGGATGATATCGTACTGCCCTGCCTCTATCGCCGTGAAGCGAGAGCTGCTGGAAGGGAATTCGTCGGCCATGCTGGCAGGCGACTCAGGACTCAGGTCGCAATCTACAGCCTCATCATTGAATAGACTAACAAGTACCAACGAGAGAGGAAAGAGCATACGCGAAGGCCACCTACCTGTGACGCTCAGCTTTCCCACGGGGTTCTTCTGGCCGTTTCCTTACGTAATTAATTCGTTGCCTTTTGCCGCCGACCCCTTGATCCTCCTTTCCAAGCGTTCCTGTCATATTATGGTGCAATGAGTGAAACCAAAATCCGATGATGATGATTTAGATGATTATTTAGATGATGCTAAATCATCATCATCTACCGGGAGTACGGGATGGCCGCCGAAATCACGTCTCGATCTTTCCCTAGGCAACGTCACCATCTTCACCTCGATGCGAAACCCGAATCTCTCACCGCAACCCCGTCCGACTGAATTACCATTCTCACAATCCTCTCCTGTCCGAGATCTGCGTCATCAAATGATTTCGTCGACTGCGAGTTCTTTTAGTACCAGTGGTCCAGACCCGTATCTTCACATACCTTCCGGAGCGGATATCATCGGGATTGAGGATATCTCGGATACTCAATGGGCTGCAGGTCCCGATGCGGATGAAGGGGAAGGAGACGAAGAAGGGAGTCGGGAAGCAATGGAGCTGGAGCTGGAAGCGGGAAGGATCCAGGCGGTGCAGCAGAGAAATATAGAAAAGGAGAGAAGAGCCGACCCCCGCAAGGCAAAGCTAGGTACGGCTTGTTTTGCCCCAAGTATCCTCAAACTGAAGGAGCCAAACCCTAGCTGAGCTTAAGGCTCGAAGAGCAAATCGACGTATCCTCTCCAATTCCCCAGACGAACCCATCGACCTTTCCTCGTCCCCTGTGAAACCCTCATCGTCGACGGCGAATACGAACGAGTCCAACACCCCTGAAAGCGGCTTAGAACCGGTCACACCACATGCAGGCGGTTCTACCCCCATATCATGGTCCCCAAGTCTGGTGGACAATTCGATTTCAACCCCAGCTCTGGCGTCAGGGAGAAAGCGGAGAGCACATGCAATCGTGCTGTCCGAGCCAGAATCGGAGGAGGGGGTACCGTTATCCACTGTTAGGCGGGATAAGGGGAAGGGAAAGGCAGCACCGTTAGAACAGGACGACGAAGCGGAACTGCATCCAGACTACGATCCTGGAGGGGATGATGACGTGGGAGAGCTTGATGTTCGAAAAGAGGAAGACGAATATGATAAAGCTTTTGACGATTTCGCCGATATCGACATCGATTTTGACCCGCTGCCAACGACGACGACGACGACCACGATCGGTTCTCGAACGACGCCACCGATACCTCAGCCTCCTCCTGCTACTCGAGCTCCCTTAGTTCCCGTTTCGATGAACCGACATTCGTCTTTGACGGAAATGTTAGATCGAGAACCAGGACTACCGATGATCAGCGAGCTGCCGGAAAGGGAGCAGGAGTTCTACAAGAGTCACTGGAGGAGAGGAGCTGATCGTGCCGAGGAGAGGAGGGATGTTCAGGTGGTGCCGCAAGTAGGACGAGGCAGTGCGGTGAGGAAGAGAACGGGATTCGTTAAGCGAGGTAATTTCAGGGGAAGAGGAAGGGGACGTGGGAGAGGCAAGGCAAGGAAGCGATGAGTGAAGGAGTTGCAGTGTAAGTCGGAGAGGCGGGATAGTAGGGCCAGAAGAGAATAGCATAACATCATCACATCACAATGTATATCAGACATGCCATGCCAGGCCATGCAATGTCCATCTAGAACCGAGAGACATGCTCAAGAAACTCATCACTTCTTCCCCTTCTTCTTCCCCGACTCCTCCAGCAATCCCGCCAACTCCAAGGCATCCCTCGCAGCTTGGTTGATATGCTTGAACCGATCCGCGCCCAGCAGCGTCCCGCCGTACCACCTCGACACCACGACAAGCACATTCTCCACCTCCAAGATCTCTAGTAAATGCTTCAACCGTGCGCCAGCTTGGGTCTCTCCGTCATCATCATAATCTGCCAGGATCAGCACACATCATCCAGTATATGGCATGACTCACCAGTGTTGTAGACGACACCCGCCGCCCCGCCCACATCCTTCGCGATCCGATACGCGAATATCGCCGGATGCGCCGCCTTTGCAATCTTCCGATCACTCAACAGCTCATGGATCACCAGCGGTACCTCCCTTTCATCTGTGACCCTGATAGCGTGACCAACAAAGGTCGACCTCCTATCTACAATCGGTTCCGAAGAAACAATCTTCAGACCCGGGAACATGTCCGCTTCCGCTCGTTGAACAGCATCAGGAGTCTCGCCAGTTGGTGGTAACCCATCTCGAGAATACGAGAAGGTCGATCGATGGGGACTGGGTCGTGCTTCGAATGCCCCCGCTGTGGAAACACCATCGAGGTCCGACATCGCTCGTCCGTCTTTGCCTCGTTTTCGATCGGCTTCTCGCGCTTTCTCGCCTTCTGCGCCTTCGGATGAGCGGGCGCTGTACCACTTCCGGACTAGATTTTGTACATGGGTCAAGCCTTCGAACACGCAAACGTCTCCAGGAGTGAAGGGGATGCCGGACGTGGTGATATATGTCCGTGTGATGTCCCCGACTAAGCGAGCATTAGCGAGCGCTTTGATGTTCCTCAAGATTCGCAGAAAGGGTTGAACTTACATAATCCGGCATCGATGGAGAAGCTGCCAAGATATCGACCAAGTAGTTGGAGTTGCGGAGGACTCGAGTTGGGATATGTAGGCGGCAGACTAACCAAAACCCTCATCAGTGGGGCCCTGCCCGGCATGTCCTCCTTATCCACGCCATCCAAAACATCCCCATCCTCCCAAGCAGGTATATTCACCTCATACCGTATCCGATCCCCAGGTCCCAGCCCATAATCATTATCAAACACCGCATCCGACCAAGTCACACTATCTCTCCTTCCCCTACGGGCACCCATCGGTATGGAGATTGGGAAATCGTTAAAGTCGATCACGGACTCGTTTGAAGGGATAGTGATATCGTCTGGGATCATCATGGATGATGGGCGGGATGAGATGGAGAGCTTGACCGAAGAGGGGGAATAGATAGAGAGGAGTGCTTCAAGCTCGTATCCGATGGCGACTAGGTATGGATCGGAATCCGCATGTTCAGGGGAAAGGAGGTGTTCAATGAACTGGCGCGTTCAGCGCAAATCGCCACAGGAGCTGTGCTTACTCTCGTCAAAGTTGCTTGAGGATCCCTAGTCTCTATTTGCAGGCTTCTCCTCTTCTCTCCGGGTGATGTCGGCGAGGGATTTTCAACTGTAAGAGGCATGGCTGCGAATCGTGCTGCGAGGGAAGGAGGGGGTGAGGTATGCAATGTTAGGCCGGAAAGGGATTCGTCGAGGAGCGCGGCTTTACTGATGATCGGAGTCTGTCGTTTAGAGGCGGCGATAGACATCACAGAGAAGTTGACTGAGCCGATCAAGCTGCCAGAGGGATGGGGTAAAGGACCGTCAAAGACCGTCCAGATCCATAGGAAGCGAGCGTGAAATTGGTCACAATCGATATAGTTGCTAACTTTGCGGAGTTAAGCGGTCACAGGGAAGGGAAACCCCTCGAGTAACACTGGGGGTTGGCGACTGCTGTACGTATAAACTGAACTGAAAGGTCTTTGGAAATGATACCTTGTCCAATGATCCAGCCATCAAAGAATAGCTGACCCGCCCAACCAGGGACAACACGTGGTCTCTCGTCATCCAATTTCAGGTACACTTCCAAGCCTGCGACAACGCTCTCTGCGATCCAGTCCCGATGAGGGTGATGGTACCTAATAATGAACGCTTCAGGTATCCGTAGTACCACAATGACAACGCAGGTCCAAGAGGAATTTGACAGGAATCTCATATCTGGGACTTGCATTCATTCCGCAAAATTGCCTCTCCGCTTGTCCGCTCACAATTCGACATCGTGAGAATATCTCGAGCACGTGCCAAAAACGCGACGCGTGTAGATCTCCAATTACTGTATATCTCGCTTCCCCTGTTGATATCTATACCCGTCATGCTCCCTCTCCCTAGTTCTTCCCGTCTCAAACAACCCCGAACGTACTTCCCTTCTCTCCCGCCGACCCAATCCCACACCTCCCAATCTCTCTTCACCTTCCTCCGCTCTCGAACACGCCTCACAAACCTAGCCGTAGTCCTAATCTCAATCACCCTCACCATCTCAATCCTGCTCAATGTCGAAACTTACCTTTCTCCTTCCAACCCATTCCCATCACGTCGAAGAACAGATTCCGATATCCCCGCTTCGATCGAGACGACCATCGAACGAGATCCGAGGTTAGCCGAGTTGGATCATCTAATCATGGTCCCTGGACATGCGATCTGGGTCGGGCATGATCGGGGTAGGGTGGATGTGGGTGAAGATTGGGTTCTGGAGAGTATGCAGAAGGGTGGGAGTGTAAGGACTTTTGTGAAGCATATCGAGGAGGGTGTGGAGAGGTTGCGGCAAGATCGGAGGGCGTTGCTCATCTTTTCGGGGTGACCGGGTGTTTTCTTTTCTTGGGACTCTACTGATCATTTCTCGTGGTAGAGGAGCGACGAGACCACCCCCTAGCCCACCTCTATCAGAAGCCATATCCTACCTTACCTTAGCCAACGCTCTCTCCTTATTGCCCTCCACTACCCTTCTTACGCCTGAAGGTATCTCGAAACCGCCACTACCGCTCAACATCCGAGCTGCAACGGAAGAGTACGCGCTGGATAGCTATGAGAACCTCTTGTTCGCACTGGCAAGATTCCGAGAGGTGACTGGAAACTGGGCTCAGAAGGTTACCGTCGTCGGGTATGGGATGAAGCGGCGGAGGTAAGTAGCTCCATTTGACGGTCGAGGAGTAATACCGTGGGATGCTGATTGTGTTAGATATGAGCAATTACATCGCGCTGCTATCGGATTCCCCGCGGACAGGTTTACATATGTTGGTATCGACGATGAAGGCGATACTACCGAGCACTATGCTGGCGAGGTAAGGCATTTCATTCATGACACAGGTCACATTGAGCTGATTCTCTCCCAGCTGAAATACGGCTTCACCCCCTTCCTCACCTCTCCTTCCGGCTGCCATCCCCCCCTTTCCATTAAAAGACTCCTCCGAAACCCTTACGCACGGTATCATCCATATCATACATCCTGTCCAGAGCTGGTCGACTTGTTTGAGTGGTGTCCTGATTTGCCCAACTCACCTCCGGAGATCGATGCGGATGGGCGATTGATAAGTGATGGTGTGGTGTATGATGGTTGGGTGCCTTGGAGAGGGGATGGGGAGACGACTTGGGATAGAGAGAGGGATTAGATCGGTAGACTGGAGCTTGGGCGCAGTGGTGTATCTCTTGCATTGATCGAAACACGCACATAATTCCGTCCCGCTGTGCAGCCCTCGAGGTTGACCTCTCCGCTCTCTACCGTCACCCAATGAATTCTCAAACGGTAACGAATCTTTTTGTGCGAGCTCCGCTGACTGGGACGGAAGCAAATGATCCTACCTGTTGCGAAAACAACGGTGCTTTGCCGCTCGTTGCCCTCGAACTTCTTCATTCCAGAGCCATGTTCCCATCCAAGCGCCCAAAAAGGTGATTAGACGAGTATGTCCCGTGATCCTTACATAGACGTTAAACGGTACGTTCTGTCCCAAATCTATTTAGCCGAAGTTGAAGGGATCTAGCGAAGTCGAATCCAACCTCTCAACGACTCACTCCCTCCTCTCCTCCTATGACCGAATAGCTTCCTCCTCCACATCCACCTCTCCTGCCCTCATCGAAGCGCGGGACGAGCTGAGAGGTACTTTGAGCCTCCTCGAAGCTGATTTAGAGGATCTGGAGGAGAGTGTGCGGGTCGTCGAGGGGACTGGGGAGAGGTGGGGAATCGAAGTTGGGGAAGTTGGGAGGAGGAGAGCTTTCGTCGAGAGCGTCAAAGGGGAGGTTCGAGTGGGTCTGTTCGAGTTCAAGCTTTCGTATGGGTTAGCTGAGTGGGTATAGGCCCTGCGAGAACGGGTGTTTGCTGGTACAGGTCGGAAGGAGAAGGTTGACCGGAGGAGAGATAAGAGATCGCCGGTCAAGGGAAAAGGTAAAGCCGAGGGGAGGTATCGAGATGTCCCTGTCGTCGATTTGGAGCAGGGAGAGGTCAATGGCGATGATTCGGAGGAGGTAAAGAGGTGGGAGATGGAAGAGCAGCAAGTGAGAGCGATCTCCCTTGACGTAGCTAGACTGACAATAGTAGACCCTTGTGAGACGACAAGACGATACTTTAGGAGTGATATCTGGGACATTAAGCACGCTAGCATCACAAGCAGGCTTGATCGGAAATGAGGTGAACGAGCAGAGCGAGTGAGTTACCCCTTGGTCTCATGGCGCAAGAGTCAAGCTGATGCAGCTTAGGATGCTGGATGACCTGACGACACATGTCGACTCGACAGATACGAGATTACGAAAAGTCTCACGGACGATGCAGGACTTCATACGGCGTAATGAGGGTGAGTTGAGGTGCACGGAATATTGACTGACGAATAGAGACGAAGAGCGGACGGTGTATCTGCATATTGATCTTTGTGTTGATCATACTGCTCGTCGCGGTGATCTTGACATGAATCGTGGGTATCGCGACATCCCCTCAGGACACGACGACGACCTGAATAGCACCTTGTATGGGCGCATGCTGCAGAGGATGAGGATGAATTCCTGTCTCACTGCCGGATACATCCCCACCCTACAGCAACGCCTTCATAATACCCTCTAGATTCTTCCGCTGCCAACCCTCCACCTTGACCTTCTCACCAACGATCGTAAAGTCCCCATCGCCCATCTTCCTCTTCAACCCAGCGGCGATACTATTCACGCCGCCCGCTGCCATCTGCTTCTCAAATTCCTCCTCGCTGAACTCTACAACTTGGACTTCAGAGCCACGAGCCTTGGTGAATGCGTCGATGAACTCCTGACCGGTGACATTGTATTCGATCAGGTCGAAGGTCTTGTTTGCGATATCGTGGGGACGGGTGATGGCTAGGTTGGCGATACCAGCTCCGACATACGGGATTGTCCTTCAGCCATCCCTCAGCGACTTTCGAACCAAAGGCTAATACGAGGTGGACTCACGAGAAAGGAGCAATGTTTTGACGTGTTTTGCGGAAAACAGTCATCTTCCCGGCCTTGTGATCCACCCCAAAAGGCCTGAGATTAGATCAATCAGCGCGTGGAGTCGATTGCAGCTGATGACCGAATACGTACGGGAACATAAGGAAGAATTCCACGAAAGCACCGGTCTTGATGATCGTGGTCGGTACACCTAGCTCCTTTGCTCGATCGACGACTTGATCCTTCGTACGGAGGAAGTTGAGGATAGGGTACTGCTCGAACTCCTTTCCGGACCAGAAGGTGCCATATTCTGAGGGGATGAAGGTGATCAAGTCGCGAGATCCAGCTAAGGCTTCGACAAGTGGGAGCTGAGACAGGACGGACGCAGTTGCAATTGCCGATCTAGAGGACTTCAACTATACTATCGAGATCATATGATCCACCCCGACCACTCACATCATTACGTTGATACCAGCCACGGCGGATTTGATAGCCGATACCTCCCCACCGAGATCGACTACACGTTTCTCAACATCGTCAGGGATGGAAGTGAGATTCGAAGAAGCTCGATGAAGGATGATGAGCTCGATCTGACCGTGTTCCTTCGCAGCGAGGAGAGGGGCGAGGGTAGCAGAGCCGATACGACCAGTATGACTGATCAGTCCGACGGTGTGCATCGTTCTTCGAGTGAGGTGGCTTCGGGTGAGTAAGTAAGGGAGGCGAGTCAGTCGAGTGAGCATGGGATTGAAGTATGTGAGCCATGACTGTTCGTAAATTATATACCTTTACCAAAGGTGTCTCACAATAGTTGTGATTGGTGAGTAAGCAGAAAGTATGGGTCATGGCGGATTGCCAATTGCCGAGTGGCCCTTACAAAGCATGATCTCAGTATCCCACGAGAACTCTTCGGCGTGTCCACTACGTGGGTATCGCTACGTTCGCGTAACCACCCTTGGAACCGCACCCTTTCGTAGTATTCACCCTCTCACCTTGATGAACTATGGCCATCCAACCGCCTCTTCCCGAAGCTGGACCATCATCACCCTCGCCATCTCCAGAACCAGTGTATAAGCTCGCACATTCTTTAGCTTCTCATCCCCGAGCGGTCACGGCTTTACGCTTCTCGAACGATGGGAAGTTACTCGTCTCGGCTGGTAAGTATTCTACACCAGCTCCATACCGAATCATCTGATGTGACTGGAGTAGGTGCTGATGGATACCTACACTTCTGGTGAGACTGTTCTCGTGCGTTGTACGACATACAAGCTGAGCCCACGCAGGGACTCAGTGACTTGCGCGCATAAACGATCACTACGCTCACACCGGACCGGTCGGTTGACTTTTGGAGGCATGTAGTCGTGAAGCTGAGCTGTTTTGGCTTTATAGGAATCAACGACATATCCATCTCCCTCGACTCGCTGTATATAGCGACCGCATCAGATGACACCACCTCCCTCGTCCATCCTCTCAACCCTCTCCCAACCACTACGACATCCAGCTTATCAAGACCTCAAGCACTTCGCAGCCTCGCCGGTCATACCGCCCCTGTCCTAGCTGTGGCATTCAGTCCGAAATCGAACCTTCTAGCGACAGGGTCATTTGACGAATCTGCAATTATTTGGGATGTGAGGAAAGGGAAGGCTTTGAGGGTTCTACCCGCTCATGCGGATGCTATCTGGACCGTCGGGTGGGATGGAGAAGGCGGAATGGTCCTGACGGGATCAGCTGATGGGCTCATGTAGATCCTTATACCTGTTTTACGGTCTTGAGCTGATGCAGATAGCCGGTTATGGGATGTGAATAGTGGACAATGTTTGAAGACCCTCGACAACGACACTAACTCCCCTGTGTCAGCTTCACACTTGATGAACTTCTCTTCAAGCTGATGATAAGCAGATCATTCGCGACTTTCGCTCCCTCACCCTTCTTCCTCCTATCCGCAACGTTATCATCCACATTGAGGGTGTACAATTTCGCTACCTCGAAAGTGCTCAAAACGCTTCGAGCACCGGGCGTTTACGTGAGCGACAAGCATCCTTGTCCCGCTGTGATCTTTGGGCGGGAGCAGTCACCGCCTCGAAACGGACAGAATGGAGTGGATCGCTCTATGAACGGAAACGGCAGGAGAAAAACTCGTGAGGCTTGGGTGGTGACGGGGTCAGAGAATGGTAAAGTCATCATCTGGGATCTTGGGTCGAAGAGGGTACTACAAGTTCTGGAGAGTGAGGGTTCTAGCTCATCAATCGTTGCCCTTGCGGTCAGTATTATGACCTCCGCTGAGCAGCCCACTGATTCATGCAGGTACATCCCGATGGCCGAACCATAGCGACAGGATCACTCGAGCCGGAACGCATAGTCCGTTTATGGCGAGATGATGCATGATGGCCCAAGGTCATAAACCGATTCGTCCGCCTTTCCCTCGAACACCTTTCCGGACGTTATCCACCCATTCCCGTTCCTCCCGGTCGATCAACACAAAATCTCCACCCGGAGCACTGGACTCTTGGGATGGCTGACCGATCCTAGCAGGAGAAGAGGAGGAGTTTGGATCGAAGTACAATCCGGTAGAAGAGGGTGGTGTTGGTGGAGGGAGGTTTAGGATCTTCGTTGTTGATGCGGAAAGAGGAGCGGCGGTTCGGGTTGGGGTGGAGTAGCGGTGTTGAGGTGTTGATATCGATTTTGAGTTGGGCTGGGGGTATGGACCTGGAGTTGAGGTTGATTGGCTGAGAGGAGAGGGGGATGCTTTCTCAGGCGTTGGGCATGGTCGAGTCTTGTACCGATTTAGCATGTACTAGAGTCGGATGATATGGATGATTTACGAGGGGTGAAGACATCTTCACAGGTGTCATGGTCATCCCTCTGACCGGAGTATTCGAGCTTGCGGTGCTCGAGGCAGGATAGTAGAGCGAGACTCCAGCTTCAACGATATTCCATATGGATACAACCGACAGCAGCGTTTCTATTCATCAGCTCGGGTTCCAGGGAAGTAAGGGCTCACCTGATCCCCAGATAACGTTTTCAAGCCAACTTGAGCTGAACAGATGGATGATGCCCCGTCGTAGGGTAGTATAAGGTGTGAAGAGGGTCCGAATGATGGTGGTGAGAAGGAGGAGAAAGGCGTTTGATTTCAGTCGATAGAGGGCGAGAGGTTTAGGGAAAGGGGTGAAGACGCGATTCATCTTCCAGCTGAGTTGTATATTGGCCGACGATGGATTGCGACTCGGTAGCCTGGCGAAAGATTTGCCGAGTCGAATGGATATGCCAACGGGGTGAAAATGCAAGCTTGGATTGACCTCAGGAATCAGAGGATCTCCGCGCCCGGAAAATATCGAAATTGGAAGCCTGCAGAATTGCTATATCCCTTCTGAGATTGAGGCTACAAAGATGCTCGATACCCTCAGTTCGGCATGTTCTTGGCCGCCGTCCCCAATGCAACGAACTTCGTGACCATGTATTCCTCCGTGCCCTGATATCCTCCTTCCCTGCCATATCCGCTCTCTTTGACTCCGCCGAATGGACTGCGTACATCAGCTGGGTGCATGGGTGCACTGAAAACATCTGGGACTTACATGACGGCTTGCGAGATCGTGCCCGTGTTGGCACCTACCATCCCTACCTCCAAAGCCTCGGCAACTCGCCAAATTCGATCGGAATCTTGCGAAAAGAAATAGCCTGCGAGCCCGACCTCGGTCTTATTGGCGAGTTTCTATACCTCATTCATCAGCAAGGGAAACTAATCTGACTTGCCACTGACGATGACGTCCTCCTCGGAAGAGAAGCGAATCAATGCAGCGAGCGGTCCAAACGTCTCCTCAGCGGTAACGAGCTACCATCAGCAAGATTCATTGGCGGTGACCTACGCAATCATCCGGGACATTCGCTAGGACAGTCGGCTCGAACACCGTTCGCTCGCCTCGTTTCCCTCCGATGAGAATCTTCGCTCCTTTACTCACAGCATTGTCCACATGCTGATATCAGCGTATCGCGAGCAATGAGCTCACCTCTTGGACCTTGTCGGCTTGTCTCATGTTAATCAGAGGTCCATGCGTTACACCTTCGTCGAACCCAGGCCCAACTCTGAACGCCTTAACTTTCTTAACAAGCATCTCGGCGAATTGATCATATATTTTGTCGCTGGGGTCTCAGCTAGGTTCACCTACCTTGACTTACTGAACGTAGATCCGGTTTGCGCAGACACATGTCTGACCCGATCCCCTGAACTTGCTAAATATGGTTCCAGTGACCGCTGAGGGTAAGTCCGCATCCTCGAAGACGATCAATGGGGCGTTCCTGTTTTGGTTAGCTAGCGTTTCGCCAACATACACTGGCACCCACCCGCCAAGCTCCAACGACATCTTCTTCAGCGTCCCCGAGCAGTTCCTCGCGAGAAGCTTGCCGACTCTCGTCGACCCGGTGAACGAGACCTTCCGGATGAGCGGATTCGTCGTGAGTTCTTCGCCAACCGCTTGAAGGTTCTTCTCGCATGTTACGACGTTGAGAACTCCATCCGGTACCCCAGCGCGTTTGGCGAGCTATCATGAACCAGTCCCAGCCGCAGATGGCTCACCTCCATTATGGCGATGTTGGTGAAAGGCGTCTCCGAAGGCACCTTGATCACAGCCGTACATCCCACCGCTAACGCTGGTCCAATCTTTCTCGCAATCATTGCCGCAGGGAAGTTCCACCTGTTCGTCAATATCCATTCGACAGCTTCACCTCACGGGACAAGCAGGGCACAGACTCCGATGGGCTGCTTGATCGTAATATTTCTCGTCCCAGGTATCGAACAAGGTATTGTATCCCCATAAGTTCTAACCGCCTCTCCAGCAAACCAACTGATGAAACTCGCAGCATAATTCGCTTCGGAGGAAGCGTCGGCCCAACTCTTCCCATTCTCCCAGACGATAAGCCGTGCGATATCTTTCACGTTGGCTACGAAGAGTTGATGGAATTTGGTGAGGATGTCGTATCGCTGTGCAGGAAGTGTTTGTCGGTAGGTTTGGAAGGCTTTATGGGCTGCTTCGATTGCTTCACGTACGTCCTCGACAGTCATTTCGGGGCAGGTTCCGATGATCTTGCCTGTTGCCGGATCTACGGGGAGAGGTTAGCGGGGCTTAGCAAGACCTTTGTATAGGGGGTTCACCGTCCACGTCGAATGTCTCTCCACTGGAGGTATCGACATGCTTGCCATTGATTGTACCATGTTGAACGAAGAGAGTAGGATCATCGAGCCCGAGCTGGCTTCGTCAGGTCTGACGGTGATGGCGGTACTCACCGGGTTCTCGGCCGTCACTTTCGGCCAATTCGACATACTTCTGGTAGTATATCCGTTGAATGGACGAATTGGGCTATACCTGAACTTGCTAAGGTAGGTAGGTTGGATGTGATTGATCCCTCTATTGAATACTGGCTGTCTTAAGATCGACGAGATGACTCTCGCTCGCATGTCGCTTAGCGAAGTCGAGCATATGAGGCGAATCCTGCTCGCGGGTCATGTCCTTTGAATAGCCGGACGTCACGTGGTTTCCAAGGAGTTTCTCGCGACGGGATCGGGTTAGGTAAGCCGAGTGCTAAAAAGATCGTCCCTTCCTTAAAAATAGTATGGGCCATCTGAACACCAGACTTGACTCTTCGACGGCCTGAGCGTAACTTTGGTCGAGCAAGCCGAGTTAGGACGGATATGTCTCGCTCACCTTCACGTCGTACACAACCTGAGGAGCAGGCCGCCCTTCTTTCTTCACACGAACATGACCGAACCTCCTCAGAATTCGAAGCAGAACCTTCCCGGCCTACATGGCAATCTTGGAGAAAACCTTCTCGACATGTCACTTTCGCTCCTTCGGGTGACGGAGAGGAGCTTCCTTCGCCTATCACGATGAAACATCAGACGAAGCGAAGATGGGAACAAGCACTACTTTATGCGGTCCTCATCCTTGTCGGTGCTGGTGTTGGAACGGTATTCAGTCGAGGCCTAAGGAGAAGAGCTTCAGGAGATGGATTGGGAGATGGACCGATGGTGCCTCCCGTATATACTCTACCACCGGTGAGTCACCCCGACCGAGCAGAACTGACGAAAGCCCACTGGCCTGCCTCGCAATCCGGCATATCTGATCGAAGCCTCGACTGCAGCCGTTGCCACCGAAGATAAGACCTGTTCCGACCTCGGGGTGCACATTCTCCGGGATCTCAATGGGACAGCTGTCGATGCAGCCATCACAAGTACCCTCTGTGTCGGACTACTCAACGCTTTCAGCTCAGGCATTGGAGGAGGTGGTTTCATGACAGTACGAATACCAGACGGGTCAATATCGGGAGGAAGCAATATAACCGCCATTGATTTCCGGGAAACAAGTCCTGAGAAGAGCGAGAAGGAGATGTATGGGACGAACAAGGCTGGACGGGTCGCTGCGCAGGTGGGAGGTCTGGCTGTAGGCGTACCTGGGGAGTTGAGAGGTCTTGAGATGGGTGAGTAAGTCTGCCTGATCTTTGCTCACGAACAGCGCACCAGATGTATGGCACTATACCGTGGCGAGATCTGATCATGCCAGTCGCGGAGCTCGCACGAGGATGGCAGATCAGCCGAGAGTTGGCGAGACGGATACGAGTGGGTCTACCTTCACGATCTAGCTGATAACAGGTATTTGGCGGGTTCATGCTGGATAATCCTACCTGGGCGGAGATCTATGCCCCTCGAGGCTATCTCCTAGTCGAAGGAGATTGGGTCAAGCGGGAAGCTTACGGACGCACTCTGGAGCGAGTGGCCAATAAGGGACCTGATGCTTTCTATTCCGGTGACATCGCGCAAAGCATGGTCGATACGGTTCAAGGTTTCGGTGGGATCCTCAGCTTGGATGATGTGAGTGCTCAGCCTTTCAACTAAGCTGATTTCAGCTATCAAACTATAAAGCAATAAACTACCCCGCCATACATCAAACATACCATGGCAGGACTATCTATACCACTTCCGCCCCTTCTAGCGGAGGAGTCATGCTCGGTCTGCTCAACATCCTCGAACCGCTCAATATCACCTCCATGACTGCACTCGACACTCATCGCTTGATCGAGGGGATGAAGTTCGCTTTCGGTGCTCGGTCGGAGATTACGGATCCTGCTTTTGTGGAGAATAGTACTCGATTCGACGAGTTTTATACCAAAGAGTGGGCGGAGGAGATCAGACCCAAAATTACGGATGTGAGTGCAAGCGTTACAGTCAAACATCATGGGAGCTGATGAGAGTAGAACGAGACACATGGCATCAATTACTATGGCTTACTCCACGACACGCCGATAGATCACGGAACGACGCATCTGTCAATGGTTGATAGGTGGGGTGGAGCGGTTTCCATCACTTCAACAGTAATTTCATCTGCGTGTCTGATCGTATGGCCGATTTGAAACAGGTCAATTTGATTTGGGGTAGCCACGTGATGGACCCGGTTACCGGTGTCATCTTCAACGATGAGATGGGTGAGCTAGCCACCGCCTTGATTCCCGCATTGGAGCTGAGCGGTCTCGCACAGACGACTTTGCTGTTCCAGGCGCGGCGGATGCCTTCGGTCTTCTCCCAAGCCCATGGAACTACCCAGCTCCATGGAAGAAGTGCGCGGCCTACCTTTTCGTCGCTCAATGCTGACTTCGGATTAGACCACTCTCCTCGACCGCACCATCAATCATACTCAACGACGACTCCACCCTTTACACAGTCCTTGGAGGTTCCGGCGGCTCTCGTATCTTCCCCTCCATCGCACAAGTGATTTTGAACCTGGAGTGCGGCATGGACCTATCAGCAGCCATCGAACAGCCTAGATTACATAACCAGGTCGTACCGCCGATAACAACAGTCGAGGTCGGTCCGAAGGGGGAGGACGAGGCGTTGAGCGAGGATCTGAGAAGAAGAGGACATGAAATCGGAGTGTTTGATATCAATATGGGGGTATCTGAGAGTGGGTCTCGAGATTATTCGCTTCACGAACAAGAGCTGATCGATTCCGATTACCAGTCCAGGGGATATTGCTAGAGAATGGGACGATATGGGCAGCCAGTGACTCGAGGAAGAACGGGGTTGCTTCAGGGTATTAGATGGACATGGGGATAGATCTGGGAATACATGGTCATGCATCTTCGGCTTCTTTCAGCTTCTCGTCAATCTCCTTCAAACAGGCATTCAATTCCTATGAGAGAATGTCAGTCAGTGGGAATGCGTACTCGGTAGCCTTCGGCTTCCAGCGAGGCACTCATACTGACCTTGTCATTCGGCTCGAACTGCAACCCATCCACCAAAGCCTGCCTCGCCTCCTCTAATCGTCCCAAGCCAACAAGCGCCCTCGATTTCCTGACGCTTCAGCCTCGCTCACCTCCTTCAGCTCACCGAAAATGACCTTTCGTCCAAGGTCTCTTCATCGCCACGACCGCCTCAGCATCAGCCAGCGCATTCGCCCAAGCTCCAGCAAAAGCAAACGCTGCCGATCGATTACACAGTGCTATACTCGTCTCGTCACGGGACAGAGCTGCAAGTTCCCATGGTGGTCTGGAGAGAGCCATATCAGCTGATTTGGAGTAATGTTGGATGGCCAGAGAGAAGTTTTGCGATTTAAAGGCGGTCTTTTCTCTGTCAGTGAAGGTCTCAAGGGGAGTTTGGGCTTACGTTCCCAGCTTCTTTTGCGTTTTTGATCATCTCTGCTCTTTGTGGTGGAGGTTGAACGTTCGGTGGAGGAGGTATAGCTTCGGCTGGAGCTGTTCTCAGGAATTGATGCATATAGTTTAGAGAGTTGAAGTCGACTCCGCAAGGTTCGCAGTAAGATTGTTTGTGTGTTGGGCAGGTGACGATGGTGTTTGTTTGAAGTGGGTTCATGTTGGGTACTGGAACGGTTTGGAGGGTAAATGGGATTGGGTTGTGGGGGAGGGAATCCAGGAGGGTTTGAAGGGCTGGGTTGATGGGGATTTGGAGGGGTGGGTCCTGCTGCATGCCGGGTTGCAGGACTTGAGGAGGTACACCTTGAGGAGGTATGGGCATTGGGGTGGGTTGCGCCATGTTGAGCGGATAGGCGATGTGGAATGGTCGCGAAGATAAGTGCACTAGTCTACGGAAACGCTAAAAGAGGTTTCACATAAGGAGAAACCTTCGCGGTGAGCAATGCCGTGGTAGCGGAAGCCAAAGCTCGCAGGCCTATCAATGACCGGGCTCTTCGACATTACGTCATCGGTTGAGCGAATGGTGGCAAAATCAACATGTAAACACAGCCGTCTCGGACATCCAGCCTCCTCCATCTTCACCACATCATTATCATATCAATCGTATCCATACTTCCCACGTTTCCACCGGTCACCGTCAATCACTCCTCTTGCCAATATGTCGTAAGTCTCCCTGCTGCTCAGGGGGTTACCCCGACTGACCCCTTCTTCGTCAGCTCCCCCTTCTCCGGCTCGCTCTTCATGAAACGTAAAGCCGAGCTCGTAGATATCGCACAAGCCTTGCAAATCTCCGACCCAGCAGAAGTCAACATCATCGACCTGAAGAAGAAGATCAACGATCATCTCGATTCGAACGAGTCGATTTTAACCAAGGACCCTCAATTCAAAGGTCTTTACACGCGGCGACATAAGTGAGTTACGACCCGACGGACGTGACTGATATCAAGACATGCGGTCGATTCCAAGTCTGAGACTCCGATGTCTGATGCAAAGGATATGATGGGCTCGGTAGTTGTGAAAGAGAGGAAGAATATCAATAAGGCGATCGATAAGGTCCAGGCGACTTTTGATGCTGCCAATATCCCTCTCCCGGAGAGTCCGATCACGGTGTGAGCGAGATTCAAGACTCTTCAGGGCTTGAGCTTATGGTCTAAGTGGTCGGCTACAAGATGTTGCGAACTCCGCGAACGAGTCTTTGTCTATGGCCCTCGCTCCAGCTCAGCAAGTCTCGCGAGACCTTACCGCACGACTGAGGCTATACACCAGCGTCGTGGTCAAGTACACCCGCGAGCACGAACGGCGCATCGGTTCTTACGTACAAGTAGTTCAACACGTCAGTCTCCATCTGGCCCGCCTTTTCCTGAGGTACTCCTGACACACCGCAGTACCTCTCCAAACCCGAACACATCGTCACTTCCGCCATAGCCATCGAACTTCTCTTCCTCCTCTGCCACCTCGTCCAATTCTACGATCATACCGTCTTCTTCCCTCCCATCGGCGGAGAGGCGGCGACGTTCAAAGGAGTCATGCGTGGATTGTTCTTCTGGCTTCCGAGGTCGACTTTGTCGTTCCGCTTGCCAGAGTTTCGAGCGCTGGGTTTCGATGCGCCAATCTGGCCTGCGGTGGCTTACTGGTGAGTAAGGAGGCGTATCTCTGCTGCTAGCTGCTCATTGCTCCCTCGTACTCACGTTGCGCAGGTTCTTCGCGACTGTCCTTCCTCCTCTCGCCTTGTCAACAGTGATTACCTTCGTCCCGCACAGAGATACCAACCGATCGACCCGATCACAATATTCGGGCGAGTCATCTCTCGGACAAACTATGCATCGAAATTGCTGACGCCTCCCAGCCGCTCGACATCGAACCTCCCCTCCTGACGCCTTATCATTTACCCTTTTCCGCCTGGCCCTCCTCCTCGTCCCCCTAACGTCAGCGGCTCCATCAAACTTCGTCGATTCCCTCGAGATGAGCGGGAACCTACAAGGTCGAGCGCTCGGCGGAGGACTACTGGCTGCGTTGATCCTCGCTGATCGATTGCGGGAGTAAGTGAATCTCTACGTGGATGGGGAACGATGGGACTTGGAGCCCTGTTTGTTAAATCTGTTCGCCTTCCGGATATCTCAGGGGATCCTTTTGTCTATAGGTACAACCCGTTAACGGATATCTAGTCACAACCCGTGGCTCGATCCCTATCGCTCTTGTGAGGGCATATGAATGTGACACCCAATATCTTGCCAGCGATCAGTTTGGGAGGATTTGCATTTGCGTTGGGATTCATACGCCATTCTGCATGAATCATTCGTACTGTTGCTCTTAGTCTCGAACCTTGAGGGACGACCGGACTGTCTAAGTCCGCGACCTTAACCAGCTCACATCAGTAGTGAGCATGAACTCTCGCAATTCGCATCAACAGCTGTCACTGGGGCCTTCTGGACCGAGTGCATCACCTCGACCCAACACTTCCCACACTCCCCGTCTCCCGACTCCTCTCCAATACGTCCAAAAGCCCGACCGCAGCCTGACAAACATCCAAACTCGAACTCTGTTCCGCCAACTCCCTCAACCTCGGTTTCAACTGATACGGATGTAACAAGTCTACCATCGCTTGTCTCGGTCGATGTGTTTTCGCATTCGATTCGACGAGGTGGCGGATACATCGGAGAGCAGGGATTTTGACGGGATCGACTTTTGCGTTCTGGGTCTCAGTGAAGGTAGAGGTGCGAGACGTACTATAGCTTCGGAGAGCGCTTCGAGGAGCTCGACCCGGTTGACGATTGTTGACCGGGTCCTTTCATTGCCTAATGCGAGATTGGACAGCACCCATAAGGCCTGTCATTAGCTGAGTCCTGCGGGTAGACCCACCGGCACACGTAGATCCGGATCTATCCCTTCTCGGGCGACGACAGACAAAACGTCGAGGAGATATCCCTCGCCGATGTTGTCAACGTACCGTGCCAGCTCGAGCGAGGGAGCATCGGCGAAGAGATTCTGGATGATCTCGAAGGTCTGGACTCGGAGTAAAAGGGGTGTAGAAGGACCGATAAATCTGTCATCAGCGGACTTCATAAGCTTAACATACGTTCTGAGGGTGTTGTATCCAAACACCGTCATGACCTGCGCTTTCATCCCGTCCAACGCGTGAAACGTCAAGTTCTTTAACGCCCAGAGCGCGTTGAGTGCGAGCGATTCGTAGGGCGATCGAGTCAGCTCGCACAAAAGCTCGATGCCTCCAGTGCGCAGTAAGGTCTGTCTGTCAGCTTCGCAACGATATAGGGACCTACCGCTTTTAACGGCGAGAAATCCGCGATAAGGTTACATATCGTCGCTGTAGCAGCCACTTCCACTGTCCACGCCCACTCGCCGAGGTCGTCCTCATGGTCTGCCGATTTCATGCGGTGGGCCTCGACCTCACGCCGGAGCACCTCGACAACCTCTTCGCCTACTCCGCTGTCCACCAGAGACGTCCGCAGTATCGCGGCTGTCCGACTAAGAGCGCGCGCTAGCTGACAGGCGGCTGCGCGGACCCCATAGGAGGGATGTGAGAGGGCTCGTAGCAGATGGGGGAGGAAAGGTGGCGATGTCTCGGCGAGGTACGATCTTGTCGGCTCATGATGGAATGCAAGGGAGGCCAGAGCGATGAGGACGGCCTGGCGTGAGCTGGATTTTACGTGCTAACCCACCTCTCGGCTCCGCGAAGCAATGTCACTGCCCAATTCACCTTTTTCCTCGTCTTGGCCGATCTCATTCATCATGCTAACGAGCTGGGCTGGACACCCTTGTTCCGCCGCGGTCTTTTGCAGATGTGCATCATCGGAGACTAGAGCGGCTAATTATCAGCCTTGACCTCTGGGCGCACTCACCGAGGACGAAACACAGCTTGACCCTCTCCTCCAGACCTTCTCCTCGCAACAGCTTGACGATGACATCGATCAGCTGCAGGTTCATCACCGTCGATCGGACTCGCTCGTACGTTCTTGAACCCTTATCCGCTTTGATGATATTAGTCAAGCTAAAGTCAGCAAGGCCAACGTGGTCAACTCACCAGCTGGCTGCCGCTATACGCACGGCGGTAGGACCGGACAGAAGTATATCAACTGATAATCCGACGAATTCCGGAAGATTGGCGCTCTTCTCATCTCCGTCGTCCAGTATCATTTCGCAACCTTCATCTCGCGCACTGTCAGAGGTCCAAGTCCTGACAATCACCGCCAGTGTCGGTTGGCCTTTGACTAGCGCTGCGAGCAGTTCAAGCGCTGCCTCGAGTAGCTTTGCGTTCTGCTTCCGATTAGCGGACGAGCCGAGGAAGTCAGGCGAAGAGAGCGTGATGGTGTTTAGGAGATGATCGAGGATGAACGGGATTTCGCAAACTTGTGCGCGTTTCATCGTTGACAAGGTGGCGCCGTTTTCGTCTGAGACTTTTAGTGCGGACGGACCTGCTTGGAAGCAGTCGGTTTCGAGGTGGATTAAGGGTATCGAGCGGATGGGCGTAGAAGGCGTCCATTGAGCGAGTGCTTCTCGATGACTGGGTAGGGCGACGAGACGGGCAAACAGCTGATACAGGGGGAGAAGGGTTTGAGCAGTTGGCTGGAGTGTGAGAAGGGATAGCAGGGTATTCAAGTTGCTCGGCTGCTCGTCAGCGATACCCCTGCGTCAGACCCACCTCGAACACCAGTCCCAACGCGCGATTCGCCTCAAACCTCCAAACTTGACCGCGTGATACTCCTATCCCCTTCACTTCCTCATGCAACAACTCCCCTCCTACTAGACCAGTTCCTACCACCTTCCTCTCGACACCTACACCACACATATGTCCCCATGCTAGGTCGGCAGTCGAGACGAGAAGGTTACGCAACGCTCGTAGTAGAGGTGGAATCAGGCGGGCGACAGTTGACGAGGAGGTCGGAGATGAAGACAGGGTTCTGATCAGGCTGATAAATTTAGCGGGAGTGGAGTTTATCAAAAGAGGGCGAAGGGTCAATGAGCCGACTAGTCCGTCATCAACTTGGCACGGGGCTATTGCTCAAGACGTACCATTGGCCAGAGCACCAAGTATCACCGCGGTCTCGTTCATCAAGTCAATGGTCACATGATCGATAGAGGAGCCTTCGACGTGCAGTAACGATAGAAGGCTGAGGTGTCATCAGCTTGGGAGTAAGAAGGAGCGCTATTCACAAATCCAGTAAAGGTTCATCCTCCGCGACTTCAACCTTCTTCCACGTATTTCCGATGACCGAGTTTTTCAGATCCTTGAGGATTCGCAGGAGTTCATTTGGGGATAACGCTGTCTGAAGGTTGTGTAGCGTGCTGCTAGCCGTCATGATGTTTTGATACGATTGGGACTACCCGTTGGTGGGGCGACGCTGAACGCTGCATCCCCCGACAAAGGTGTTGTGAAACGAACCGATCACGTGACTATCCGAATTTTCGGATTTCCGTTGATCCCTTCCAGTGAAATTTTTGGTCTAAATTTCAGTCACCTACCTATCCGCGAGACACCAACACAGGTAGGTAGCACCGGGGAGGCGAGCGGGACAAGTTTGAGGGGACTGCCTTTTGGTCGAAGCCTCGACTCGCTCGCTGGACACTTGCCACCAGATCGTACACCCTTCAGAACCGATCATACCCATAATGCTTCCCCTTCGACTCAGAGGTCAGTTCCCGCTACGATCTCCCTGCCAATCTCGTCCATCCATAATCATCCGAAAATTGTCCCAACCCACCGCACCTCGATTACGACCCGCAGTTCAGCTAGCCGAGGTCGAGCCCGACTATCCACCTTACATGGAACCACCCCCTTCCACTTCCCACCAAACCATTCGAACAGGCTCCTTCCCCGGCCGGATCGGACCCGCAATCCATCTCCCAACACCACTCCCTCCCGATGTCCCTGCTCAACCGTCCGATTCACAAGCGGCTCTCTACCCGAACACAGGCGTCCTCGATTCAATATCCATGATCTCGATCTGTCTCCGACGTCCCGAGTTCGTCCCTCGAGCGTACCAGATCTTCCGGCAGATCTTGGAGGATGCGGCGATAGGGTTGCAGCCGGCACCGGATGTAGATGTTTGGGCACGGGTGATTGAGGGTGTTGCTGGGTTGGGGAAAGAGACGCCTGGAGCTAAGAAGAGGAACACGGATGGGGTTACGGAGGCGGAGAAGTGGCGGAGGAGGGCGGCGAAGTTGGTGGAACGGTGGGAGACCGCTTCGGGGATCGACCGCAGGGGCAAGGACGAGATTGGGGAACAGGGGCTGAAGGTGTATCGAGGGTGGTTTGTGGGAATCGTCAAGTAAGTAGGCAACTTCGACTCGGGCTGATGACAGAGCTCAATCTTCGCTCGACCCTATAATACCTTACATTACGAGACGATGGATTACGGTGGAGCAGCTGCTCGACGGAGTGAAGCCTTCGGACTTACCAATCTCCTTCGACGCGCTGCTCGAGGCTTCTCGAGCGAACAAATTGACCATCATGGAGGAGACGGTTCTGACGATCAAAGGTTGGGAGAAAGAGCAGCGAGAACGGCAGGCGAGACAGGTCGTAGAGGAGGTTCGACCGGTCTTGGAGGTGGGTACGACTCTTCTGATCAAGCTGAGACGCAGTCGCAAGGGAAATTGTCTCTGAATCCTGAAGATACAGGAGCGGAGAGCTCTATCGCTCCCCGCTTCGCGGTGACGAATCTCCGCCAAGCGCTGGGTCCCTTGTCATCATCCTCCCTCCCGATCAATCGACAACGGGAACTTGAAACGGCATCTCTCGCAGCTGCCAAAGCCGAACTTGAGCACTCTGCAAAGGTGATGAGCACGCAAAGTGCCGGAATCGCCGATTCGAATCTGCAGCGAGGACGGCTGCAAGCTTGGATGCACCAGTGGCTGGGCCTGCTTACCGAGAAGCTCGAAGCGGATATTGCGGCAATGAAGGCGCGAGTGGAAAAGGGACCGGACGACCAAAAACGGCGAATATCCATGTCTGCGACCAAGGCGGCCCAGATGAAGGAGTCGCACTTTCTACTCTATCTCACGCTGCTGCCTGCCAACAAGCTCGCGCTGATCACTGTGCTCGAGGCGATGCGCACGGTCGGGTCTGGTGGGATCATCGACGGGTTTAAGACCATGAAGGGTATGATGGGGATTGGGAAGGCGGTGGAGACGGAGTACCGGGCGGAGACGATCAGAAGCGTGGCCGGTGTGGACTCTTCGCATTGGCTCAGGACCATCGATCCAAATACTCAAAAGCCGAGTCGCTTACTCATCGGCTCGCTCTGGCGGAATATCGGGCGGCACTTACAGGCGAACGAGAATCAACTGTTTGAGGAGGACTGGCGGTCAGTCTGGACGCCTTCATGGTCCGCAATCGTTCACACCGATGTTGGCGGTTACCTCATAGCGGCATTGATGGACGTGGCGAAGGTTGAGCGGACAGCGACGGACCCGACGACCGGGCGGCAAATGTGGGTGGGAGTTTCTGCCTAGCTGACGAATAGAACCGAGATACAAGAGGCCTTCTCCCATTCATACGAATACATGCGGGGGAAGAAGCTCGGCGTGATCAAGGTCAACCCGGTCGTAGCGAATCGAATGACCATAGATCACCTCTTCTCGGTCGTGCACCCGAAGCATCTGCCAATGCTTGTTGAGCCGCGCAAGTGGACGGCTGACGATGAGGGGGCGTATCTGTTTCACAAGGGTGAGTGACAGCATTTGAAAGCGCTGACGTCAGTCTCGGTGATGCGGTACAAGGAGTCTGCAGAACAACAGTCGTACCTCCGCAAGGCTTCCGAGTCCGGCCACCTCGAGCCAGTCTTTCACGGTTTGGACGTACTCTCTTCAACACCGTGGAATATCAACCGACGCGTCTTCGATGTCATCTTGACCGCTTGGAATCAAGGTATCGCCATCGCCGATATTCCTGCCGCTGAGGATGTCGCAGATTTCACCTTCCCGACCCCACCAGATCCCTTGGATACTGATCTCATCAAGCGGCACGCATACATGGAGACGGTGAAGAGCATCCAGCTTGAACAGCGGAAGGCGCATTCTGAGCGGTGCAAGTTCAACTACTGTCTAGAGGTGGCACGGGCGTATCTGCACGATACCTTTTACTTGCCGCATAACGTGGACTTCCGGGGACGGGCTTATCCGATCACCCCGCATTTGAGTCCGGTCGGCGATGATCTTTGTCGGGGGTTGTTGGCGTTTGGGGAGAAGAAACCGCTCGGTGTCCAGGGACTCAAGTGGTTGCAAATTCATTTGGCGAATGTCTTTGGGTACGACAAGATGAGCTTTGAGGAGAGGGCGAGATTTGCTCAAGATCACGAGGCGGAGATCTTCGACAGTGCGGATCGGCCCTTAGAAGTAGGTCCGCACTCTCAACTTAGCTGACGTTAGGGGAACCGCTGGTGGCTACAAGCGGAAGATCCATGGCAATGTCTCGCGACGTGTTTCGAATTGACTGGCGCGCTTCGATCGCCCGATCCTACCGCTTTCGAGTCATGCATCCCGATACATCAGGACGGAACGTGTAATGGGATGCAACATTACGCCGCGCTGGGTGGCGATGTCCGGGGAGCTAAAGCGGTGAACCTGACTCATGGCGATCGACCTTCGGATATCTACACTGGTGTTGCGGAGATCGTCAACCGAGTCATCGAGGAGGATCGTAGGAACGGAGTGGACGTGGCGAAGCTCATCGATAAACCTCTCGGTCGGAAGGTCGTCAAGCAGACCGTCATGACGACTGTATATGGTGAGTGAGTGATGAAGGCGACGCTGATGTCAGGCGTCACATTTGTTGGGGCTCGAGATCAAATCAAGAAGCAGCTCACATCGCGAGGCGATATCCGACCAGAGCACATGTTTGTGGTGTCATCCTACATCGCCAAGACTGTGAGTGAGTGAGCGGCATTGACAGCGCTGATGTCAGGTATTATCATGTATTGGCGACCTGTTCCGTGGCGCGAAGGATATCATGGATTGGCTCACCACATGCGCCCGACTCATTGCCAACTCCATCCCCGCTGATCGAGTCGAGCACTCTCTTGAGCCAGCCCCAGGGACCCTACAAACACCACCTGATAAAAAGAAGACAAGGAGGCTGAAAGAGCTCATGACGGCTGTCATCTGGACGACACCGCTTGGATTACCCGTGGTGCAGCCTTATCGGAAACAGCTCAAGAAGCAGATCATGACTGCGTTACAGACGGTTTACATCTCTGACCCGAATCAGCCATCCGAGGTCTCTCCGCAGAAACAGGCTACGGCATTCCCTCCGAACTTCATCCATTCTCTCGATGCGACGCATATGCTTCTTACCGCTTTGAAGTGCAAGGTGAGTGAAGCGTTTGATTACCGCTGATGTCAGGAATTCGGCATCACTTTCGCATCGGTACACGATTCGTACTGGACCCACGCTTCGACGGTCGAGCCGATGTCCGAGGTGATCCGAGATACTTTTATTCATCTACACGGCCAGGATCTGATCGGTGAACTCCGGAAAGAGGTGAGCTCCGCCCGCTTGGATTAGCTGACGAAAGTTCATCGAGCGGTACGGGGACAGCTACATCCAGGTCAAGTACGTGAATGAGGTCCAAGCCTCGTTGGAGAAACGTAGAGTCAAAGAGGAACAACGACGTGGTCAGATCCGACTAGCTCTCGGCGGGGAAGTGGACGACGCGACGATGCATCAAGTCGCTGCCATAGCCGAATCCGAAGCTCAGAGGGGTGAAGCTACCGATCAATTCGAGGAGAATCCGAATTTGGTGGGGATTACTACCGAGGATGTCGACGCTCTTGTGGAGGCGAAGAACGAAACGCAGGGGGTATCTTCGGATACGTTGAGGGTGGGTGGAAGGTTTATGAAGTTGGAGGATGCTTTCCCACCTTGTCCACCTAGAGGGATGTTTGATGTGGAGAGGATCAGGGATTCGACGTATTTCTTCTCGTAGAGAGTTTGAGGATCGAGTTATACCTTGCATATCATAATGAGCATCTTTGAGTGATTTGTAGCATAACCTCATGCATGCCCCCTTTAGCGCGGACTTAAGTTGCTCTGTCCTACCGAATCATTACGCCCCGTTGAGCCGGTACAGTCCCGTCCGATCGCGCTTTCACGTCCTTGTCGATGTTGCGGATGTCTGCTGCAGCCTGCTCCGAGACTGCCCTTGTCCTTTCGGCTCTTACCAAGGTCCCGACGATGAGAATAGCCAAGCTGGCGAGCCGTGGTAGACTTCACAGCGGAGCATGCACAGCTTGGCGGAGAATGCTTTCACAGGGGAAAATGCTACAGCTTGTAGCCAGGATATACTTGGTTGTGCATTTGAAGCTGTATAGATGCGATTGTCCATGCATAATTGTCCAAATGTCCAAAAGTCCAAATATTCAATATCAAAATCCAGAGTCCTCGCCAAAAACACCACCTAGAATTGGAAGAGCAACACTGTTCGTAACACCCGATGTTCAGCGCGATCCAGACTGTCTAAGAGCAGGGAAGACTCACACCATGGATTGAGCACGATCGGATACAAGAAATGACAGCAAGCCTGGGTCATGATCGGCAGTATAGCTGTGAAGTTTGTTCTACCCACCGTATATCAGCTTCGACACCTCTCAAAGTTGAGTAAGGAGGAGGACGTACATCCGGTAACCGATTGGTATGATCGGTGAAGCCATCACCGAGACGGCTAGGATGATGAACCATGATAAGATCCAGACATCCCAGAAACGTTTCCACATCGCTGGCCACTCTTTGAAGAAGTGCGAGAGCTAGCGACGTGAGTGAGATTTAAGCAAGTGGTTGATTGGCTCACCTCGACTTCTTTGATGGTGGATGCCCATTGCATGTTGTATCCTACCAAATGTGCCACGCTATAGCCTATCAGTATCGGAGGTAAGGCGGGGTGAGATTGCCGCGTACAGGGCATTGGAGAGATGCCATGACATCCCGCAGAAGAAGAAGAAGAAAAAGACGATCCACTGACATCAGCCAACAATACGAACGGAGAACCCACCTTAAAGTTTTGCACCAAAGCATTCCCGATGGAGTTTGTATTGAGTCGATACTGGAACACCGCCGAAGAGATATTCGACAACCCGCAAAAGATCACGATACCTACTTTCAGCTCGACCCTTTTAAAACGGACTCACAAGTCAGGAAGACATGCCATGATTCGAGGTAGAATAGGTCGAGAACGTCATCGAACAACCCGACGAGGAACCAATTGAGGAATGACAAGGCCATCGCACAGGAGATGGCGTAGTATGACGAGATGTATGCAAGCACCGAGAGCTTCGAGTGAAGTGGAATCCCTTCGGCCCAGACGAAGCTGTGAAATAGAGGAGTGATTGGACCGAGCTTGAACCATAGTTTGAGAGGGTGGAAGAGGAGTTCGGAACATCCGTAGCCGTATTTTTGCCATCGATTGAGCTGCGAAGGTCAGCGAGGCGAATTACATCAAGAGTGTACCTACCTCATCGTCGCAAGTTAGGGAGACTCCTTCCTGGAATCCACCATTGGAGTACGATGCCCAACGCAAGGACCACCCTTTCATCTGAAGCCGCAAAGCCTGATCGAAATCCTCAGAGACGTGCGATTCAGACCACTGTTTCAGCAATCCATCATCTGCGTTGATAAACGCTGCGTCCTGAATAGCTTTCCAACGAAGGAATCTGAGGTCAGCTCACCCTCGACGGGAGCTTACGCGTTATGCCCGACAAACGGAGCGACCTCGCCGTTTGCAGCGCAGAAGGAGATGGCGGAATTGATTCGCATGGTGAAGGATGTGATTCCGTTTTCGAAGAAATGGCCGACGACTTGCATGACTGCCGATTCGTGCTGGATGATAGCGATGTTTGGCGAGCTGTGAAATTCTCTGCGACGAGCGAGCGTCAGTAGATACCCAATAAGCCGGACCGCCGAGTCCACTCACGATGGCAGCGTCCAAGAAGCAATCCTCTGGGACACGGGTATCCGAATCAATAATCAAGATGAGCTCGCCTATCCGGATATTCCCAGCGGCCCAAGCGATTCCCTGAGTCTCCTCTAGGGCTTTCGCCAACCCCTCCTCGTAGATCTCCTTCTCGTCCTCAGCCGTCCATATCCACGTAGCCAGTGCTTCGGGATCATCCTTCGGCGGCTCAGGTCGGAGCTCATCCATGATCTCCTCGACTCGGAGAGAAAGGCGATTCCCAAAGTTCATATTGCTCGCCTGACGTCAGCGGAGTCGAGCGCGTTACGCACCTTCTTGAAACGGCCTTTCCGGATGTAACCATCCTTCCCGTGCTTCGGTCTAGATGTCCAGCCGATATTGTTTCGGTCATAGTACGCTTTCCTGATCTCCTGCTCCTCCGCATCCCAGATCTGCATCCCATCATCGAACACGAAGATGTTCACCGATCCACCTTGGCGTTCATATCTGCCATCAGCGAGTTCAAGTACAGTACTCACGTTGTGATGGCCTTTTTAAGCGATTCAATGGTGGGGATGATGACACCCTCCAAACCCTCTTTGTAGACTGGCATCTGGATGTTGACATGGGGAAGCTTCCCGGACATACGCTCGGGAGCTTTGCCGGAGTAATACGAGCTGTTTTGTTGGCAATGGGCGACTGGACCGATGGTTTGCCAAAGATTCCCGGAGACACAGATGGAGAAGAACTGCGATCAGCAATGATCAAAAGGGTGACCTACGATAGCGAGGAGGTAACCAAACGGCGAGGTGGAGAGTAGAGCCAAACGAGTCCAATGTCCATCGAGAAGCGCTTCTTTGATCAAGTTTCCTGACGTTAGCTGGTCCGAGAGGGGTTACTCACGCATGCCAGAACCGATGAAGACGAAGGTGAGGATCATTGCGAAACCCGAGATCAACGGCGCGTAAAGCATTACAGGTCGAATCTCCCTCATTTCCCAATCACCAGGTTTTGCTCCTACCTTCTCCTCGACATGGTTCAGATCCTCAGCATCTCGTAACCTCCGCTCGAACTCTGCATCCTGATCGTGCCATCCTTCCGCCTCGGCTTTCGCTTCCGCCTCGAGGACGGCTAATTCCTCATGTCGTCCAGACCATATGAAGGTCATCATCCGTTGTTCTAGCGCTTCGGCTGATGGAATCAGAGTCTCCACCTCGTCCGCCCAGACGACTAAACATCCTTCTTGTCGACAGAACGCTGCGAATTGGTGTTTTCTTGCACCGGCGAGATGGGATAACTCGTCGAGGATTTGGATACGGGTGTTCACGTCGAGAGTGATCTCGATAGCATCGTCGGGGCTACCGTTAGCGAAGTCGGAAGAGTCGACTCACCACCGCGCCATGATCGCCTGCACGACCTTACTCGTGATCTTCATCGCCACCTCCGGATTGAGAGTCTCTATAGCCGAATCCCATTCCTTCACTCGCTTCGCCATCTCTTTGGCACCTGTCCGACCTGGTTTAGGTTGTGGATACGTCCGCAAAATCCTCTTCTTTATCCTACATTTCAGCGGTGAAAGATCGCGTTAACCCACCTGATGGAGACCAATCCGTCAAACTCCGCATCTCTATACCAACCTTGTCGTTCACCAAACCCCCAAAGATGCCTCGTCATCATATCAAATCGATCCCTCGGTCTTCCATCCTCCAAAACCTCAGAATCACTACTCCCACCACTACTCGAACTCTCATAACTCCCTCTCGAATCGGCATCACTGTCGGACCCTGACCCCGAAGCTTCAGACTTTTCGTCCTCCGAATCGGATAACTCCCATGATGCACGGGGTTGGACGTCTTCTTCGGCATTGAGGTCTTCCTCGTCGACTTCGAGGATGACGTTGTTACGGAATGTCTCGGTTGCTCGACGGGGGACGTGTCGTGCTGGAACACCGGAGGAGTTGGGGAGGCCGGGGAGAATGGACCCGGCAGCGTGAGAGATCCGACGGAGGAAGGCCATCGGGCGGGTCGAAGTGGTGGTGGAATGATGTCTGTATCAGCGGCGAGTGTAACGAGTGCGTAGCATAAACGAGCGTGTAATCAGTATCTTCGACCTGTACCCCAAACGTGCCAATTGTTATCGATTTGACTATTACATCCAAAATTCGTCATGACGCATCCAGAACCTCGGTCACTTGAAACCGTGGCGTCAATCACCGAAACCCGAGAGATGGCTCAGAGGACGATTTCCCCAGCTAGAGGAGTGTTCCCTGAAGTTGTTTACCCATTGCGGCTGATAAGATTGGAAACCACGTGGCGGAGGCGGTAAGGAAATGTTCTTCTGATGGGCCGATTCTGATCTTCCGTTGTATTCTTGGTTCTTTAACCCTGAATAGGCTGGAAACTCCGAGGGAATGATCTGTCTTATCGGACGATCAGCCACGCGAAAGATAGTAACAAGGATTGATATTGCTGATCTTTTCCAAAAGGTACCGCTCTCCGATGTGCTCATCTTCATAGGTACCCTTACTGCTAGCGTTGCTCCCCAGGACCCACTGTCGCCGTCCTTAGTGATCGAGCGGTGGATTCACTCATCCACTTCATCCTCGCCACGATCTCATGGGCCATTTTACTCGAAAGCCTCGACCAGCCTACACCCCACCGGAACTCCCCCTATCCCATAACCCGGACCACCGTCGCGCCTCCGTCCTCGACCGCATCAGAAACTTCAACGTCGCCGATCCATCCTCCAGCACATCCGATGGAGATTCCTACATCCATGGAGCACAACAAAACACCTTTCTCGGTCGGAAATTCTCTGAAGCTCTCGTACCGGCTTTTGCGAGGAAGGCTAGCTTGGCCGTAGCGGAGAGGAAGAGAGATCCGACTGGGTTGAGGTTGGGTGAGACGGATGTCACTGTCGAAGAGGAGTTTAAGGAGACTTTCAATGCGAGGTTGGAGCTTGATGGGAGTGATACGGAGGTGGATGAGAAGTTTGTGGGGATCATTCAGGGGACCGAGGGGTTTACGGGATTGAAAGGCAAAGCGAGGGAGAAGAATTGGGCGGTTTCTCTTGGATGGGACGCACCGCCTAAAGGAGTGGCTGCGAAAAGGGGGAAAGAGAGGGAGAAGATGAAGTGGAAACATAAAAAGAAGAGGGTTATGCGAGAACTCGACGCGGATTTGGACGCCTTCAACACCTACGCTCAGAACGGGTTGACCCCTCTGACGAGATCGTTGAACGGATCGAGTGTGAGCTTGGCGGAGGAGGAATCGGTATTTGAGGATGATCGGCCTAAAGCGGTTCTAAATGGCGATGGATTTGACGCACTCGACGTCATGGCGGACCATATCTTTCGGATCGGGGTACAGAAGAAGAAATGGTTCCAGGCGCCACGGATGGGTCAGAAGCGGGAAAAGTTGGGACGGGGGTGACGTTGAGGGTGAAGACGGGGTTGTATAGGACCTTCCCTGTGGATTTCGATGCTTTGGACGACTTTGAAGGGGCTATAGCGAGGTTGAACCCGGAAGCGGCGATAAAGGTCAAGTCGCAGATCGTCGACACCATTATGAGGACTCACATGTGAGCGAAAGCTGTGAATGAGCTGATGGAAGAAACGCTTCGCCATCGATGTCGGAACTGATCATCGATGCGAATACACGGATACAGATCCTTGACGAGATCGAGCACCTAGCTCGAGCGCGGAAACACCAGTATGCTGCTTTTATCCGGTCCGAAGCGGTACTCTGCGTCTGGGCGGACCACGTCGAAGCCGTCATCCCAGCTGCCGAAGCGCTCGAAGAGTCGCTCATCCAGTTTATTTGGCGAGGGGAGGAGGAGAACAAGAAGATCAACCAGGCGATGAGGGTTGACGAAGCGGAGAAGGAGGAGTCGCTGATCGATGAGGATGTCGAAGATGTGGTGATGAGACGATTAAAGCGGCATTGGAGGGAAAGACCGGTCATGCTCTGGGCGCCGCTCGCGGATGGGTTGTCGATCATGCTCTGTATCGGTCTCATCTCGCTCGGTGTGAGGACGTTGATCAAGGAGTTCATGCTTGATGGGAAGTACCTAAGGTTCACACTTATGATCATCCTCCCGCCGTTATTCTGGGTCGCCTCGTTTGCGTGCATGTGTGCGATTGGGAGTTTGGTGAGTAAACGAAGTGACGTCGTTGACGGCAGTTCCAAATCATTGGTCCGATACGACAGGTCACATCGAACTCTTGCTACTTCAGCGGTATCGCACCAAAACGGACCATGGGCGAGTTGACACATGTCACCGTGCAGCTACCGGTGTACAAAGAGTCATTGGAGGCGGTCATCATGCCGACGATCGTGTCACTGAAGCGGGCGATCACAACGTGAGTTATTCCTCTGAACCCGCTGACGTCAGATATGAGCGACAAGGGGGAAGTGTTAGTATACTGGTCTGCGACGACGGGCTGCAACTCCTTCCGAAAGACGAGGTGGAGAAGCGAAAGTCGTTCTACTTTGACAACAATATCGGCTACGTCGCGAGGCCGGGACATAACGTCGATGGGTTTTTACGGAAGGGGCGATTCAAGAAAGCGGGCAACATGAACTTTGCGAATGCTCTGTCGCTTAGGGTGGAGGAGATCATGGATGATTTGCGCCCAGTAGCGCAGGAAACGACGGGAGAGGGGCATTTCTGGACCGACCTGGATGAGAACACGGTGTACGAAGCGGCTCTCGATAAAGCGCTGGAAGAGTCCAAGATCGCTTGGGCGAGTGGGAACATCCGCATCGGCTCGATCATCCTCATCATCGATTCAGACACACGTGTACCGGAGGATTGCTTCGCCGATGCGTGTGTCGGAGATGGCGGAATCACCGGAGGTCGCGATCATCCAACATATGTCGGGTGTCATGCAGGTGCGCATCATTTCTTCGAGAATGGTGTGGCACACTTTACCAAGGGTATCCAGCATGCTATCGCCTATGTGTGCGCGGGCGGAGAGGGTGAGTTGTAGTAACGGCTGGGCTGAAGTTAGTCGCACCCTTCGTTGGACATAACGCGTTTATCCGGTGGTCGGCACTGCAGGAATGTTTGGTCCTGGATCCCGACGACGGAGTGAGGAAGATCTGGTCGGAGGCGCATGTGTCGGAGGACTTTCAGATCGCCATGACTTTGCAGACGAAGGTGAGCGAACACCGAAACGAAGCTAATGTCAGGGATACGTTTTACGTTGGGCCACATATTCCCTTGGCGAGTTCGAAGAAGGCGTCTCCCTTACATGCGATGATGAGGTGGGTAATCCTTAAGGACGCGCTGACTCCAGCTCAACCGGTGGCAAAAGTACTCTTTCCGCTGCTCCGAGCTCGTCTTCCACCCTTTTAGCCAATGGTTCCGACGCGGCCCGATCACCTCGCTGTTCAAGATGTTCGTCTGGTCCGATATCCCCCTACACTCAAAGTTCACCGTCATGGGGTAAATGTTCTCGTACTACGCCATTGCGTGTGCTTGGTTCTTGCCCGTTGCGAATTACTTCATCAAGGGGTTTGATCGTGAGTCACGATGTCGAGCGAGCTGACGTCAGTTCCGGTGGATGATTATTGTGAGCAAGTGTCCCGAGCGAGCTGACGAAAGATCTCCCGTCCTGGCAAGTATCACTCGTTTGCATCCTCCTCTTCGTCGGGCTTTGTAACATGTCCTTCATAACCCTCCGATACCGTCTCAAGCTACCCGACTCCGCTCGATCCTCCTTCGACCAGATTAAATGGATTCGTGAGTCCTTGTATCGATCTCGCTGACTTCAGCCTTCTTCGCAATCTTCTTCACCGGAATGTCAATGCCCATGTCCGCGGCTTTGGCCTCTCATATGTGCGGTTACAATATGACATGGTCAAGTACGATCAAAACCGTGGAGAAATCAAACTTCTTCCTCCAACTACCGATCATCTGGAGACGGTTCTACCCGCAACTCATCTTCTTCGGCTTATTTGCGGTGAGTGAACCTGGACTAGACGGAGCTGACCAAAAAGGGTGTGATGTTTGTGACTAGTTCGAAGTTCGTTCCGGATGGGTTTAGGGTGAAGAACGTTGAAGTGACTTTCCCGATGGGATTGGTTACGGCGTCGCATATATTGTGGCCGTTCGCTCTTAATCCGTGGTTCCTTAGTTTTTCGGTGAGTAAGGATCCACACGCCCCGCTGACTCGGGCAGTTCTAGACCCCATCGCATCGTGGACAATGCATCGGCATCGCATATCTCGACGTGTCATTGACTTTCGCATGAACGATAGATCTATTGACCCAGACGGCTACGCCCTGCCGTCACCGACATGTCCCGCCGATACAGCGTCGCAGCACGCTTCCAGATCGCTGGCAAGTCCAGCGCATAGGCACCAGGTCGACAGCTAGTCGCCACGTTTCGCTTGTGACAGACCTCTGCCACTGTCTTTCTCGCAATTACTTTCCCATCTTTGTTACTCCCAGATCGTTGGCCGCACATCTTCATATCTCCATCAATATGTCGCTTCATCGTATAAAGGTCAGTCAACCCATCCTTCAAGGTCAATCTCGGATTTCTACTCACATGACCTCCACCGGGATCCCCTTCATCACCACCCTTCCACTTCTCCGCCCGGAGGGATCTCTACATCCCGCCCACCATACCTCATACTCTACCCAGTCTCGCTTACCTAATCGCCCGACCTATATAAAATTGTCTCCGCCCCTAGAACCCATCCCGCCATACCTGAAGCTCTACCCAATCTCGCTTACCTGATCGTCTAAGCTATAGTATATCGTTCTGCCCGATCTCGCTTACCTGATCATCTAAGCTATAGTATACTGTTCTGCCTCAATCTCGCTTACCTGATCATTTAAGCTATGGTGTATTGTTCAGAGAGAGGGGAGTTTCCTGTTGATCCCCACGTGGCCCGCTCCATCCCTTCTCAGGCTTCCGTGCGTGTAACGTCAAGCCTGCCTCATGAACGCTCAAAAAGTGCGCAGAGGGTAGTGATCGAACTTGAGACACACCAGTAACCTGAACAAAGAGGGACGCAGCGAGCAAACCGCGGAGTCAAGGTACATGAGATTATCCCGGGATTGGGTGAGGTATCCCCTGGAGGGGTGGCGGGATACTCGTTGAAACTGCTTCGCGGGAGTACTCGCACGAAAAATACTACTCGCACGAAGCCCTCCTACGAGCACTGACGATGCGAGGGCTACTCCATGACGGATAGTGAAGAGCATGGGAATTCGCCAAGCTCACTCGTGGGGGCAGTAGACGGACGACGTAAAGTGGGATATCGGGTGGCGAATCAGGCGGATTCTTCGATTGAGACGTTATGCAGAATACTCGCAGGAACTGCGAGCGTCGGGCTGGAAGTCCAGAGTAGTAAGGATCTTCTCCCGATCGTATGACCCTAAGAGTCACAGCCAGTAGTCTTCGAAATTCCACGTGATACTCCTCTCTCTCAGAACAGTATATTATAGGTGAGGTGATTAGGTAAGGGAGACGAATGGGTTGATTACGGCCTAAGGGTTCGGTAGACTCGGCCGATGATGAGTGTTGAATTTAGGCCTGCTACAACCGCAGTCGCCAGTGGAACATTTGGGTACCAGACCGTATTCCGAGCAGCTAGTTTGTTATGCACACGTGATCCGTTTTGACATCTGATGTCGTTGCGATCTTCAGACTCACGCAAAGCCTCGTTGAGGAGAAGAAAGGCAAAATGGCCGCGTGCTCTGCCACATGAAATCCCGCCACAATCGCCCGATGGCGAGCAAATTCTCCGTGAAACCTGCGAACCTGAAATCTGCTATCCTTTTGTCATCTACCTGAATACCGTCTCATCTACACCATGTCCCTCACAAACGGCGACTCTAACGGCCACGACGCCTTTGATGATGACGAGTATGATCTCCAAGCAGAGCTCGACGAAGGTTTCGCTGAGATCGAAGAAAAGTAAGCGGCTCGCCTTGACACCGCTGAACGTAGATACGCCGTGGACACACAACAAGGTTTTGAAAATGTCCTGGTGATGGATAATGTACCCGTCGTCGATGAGAATAAGAAGCAGAGATTGGTAGATCGACTTCGGCAGGTGTTTGAGAAGGCCGGTGCCGCTATTGAGGAGGATAGGATCAATATGCCTTGGGATGACAAGGCGGGGATGAACAAGGGGTGAGCCGGGATCACGACTTCGCTGAGAGCAGATTCATCTTCCTCACCTATCCTGATCCACAACAAGCCGAGAATGCTCTACGTGTACTCGACGGGACACAATTCGGTAAAGCCAACATTTTGCATGTCAACCGTTTCGGTGATATCGAGCGGTACGCGAACATGCCTGTCGGCGAAGGAGAGCTGCCGACCGGCTGGCGAGAGAGACCCTACGTAGAGAAGGTGAGTCATCACCTTGGACTCGCTGACTTCAGGACCATCTTCGGAGCTGGCTCGGCGATGGAACGGGCAGGGACCAGTACTTAACTTTTAGAGATCAGGAGGTGAACGTATTCTGGAATGGCAGGAATGGGACTTCGGATGCAGTGAGAGATGTAGACGGGAAGCCGATCAAGAATCCTGTGAGTATCAAAGCTGCTTCTTGGCCGTACTGAGACTCGAAGAAATGGGCCGAGCTCTACCTCCAGTGGTCACCTCTTGGAACCTACCTCGCGTCCCTTCACCGACCCGGTGTCGCTGTATGGTCCGGTCCCCGCCTCGATGGCCCCCTCGGCGTCAACGTCTTCCGGCTTTCTCACCCCGGCGTCCGGCTCATCCAATTCTCTCCTTGCGAAAACTACCTCGTCTCGTGGTCAGACGAGCCGCTAGAAAACCTCGAATCGCACCCGAACTCCGCGGTCCGTGAAACCTTCGGGCCGGAGGACGAGGGCAATCAATACGTAGTATGGGATATCAAGGCGCAGCGAGTCTTGCGAACGTTCCCCGCGGACCGCCCAACTGCCAATGAGGAAAGCCCTCGCGCCATGGCTTGGCCCGCTTTCAAATGGTCCCCCGATGACGTGTACGTTGCACGTTGCGCCGTTGGGTCCGCCATCCAGGTGTATGAGCTCCCTGCCATGGGCCTGCTCGAGAAGAAATCCGTCAAGATCGACGGCGTGCAGAATTTTGAGTGGTGCCCGATGAGCGAGAAGGACTGGGAAGCGCGTAAAGCTGGGAAAGGGCGAGAGTGCATGATGGTATTTTGGATGCCAGAGGCACCGAATCAGCCGGCGAGAGTTAACCTTATGGGTATCCCGAGCCGGAAGACGCTGTGTTCGAAGAATCTTTTCAACGTTACGGACGTGAGTCTCGGTTCATAGCTCCGTTGACTTCAGTGCAAATTCTATTGGCAAAACCAAGGCGATTACCTCTGCGTCAAGGTCGACCGACATGCGCGAAAAGCCAAGACGAAGAAGGCGACTTTCTGCAATCTCGAGCTATTCCGGGTGCGAGAGAAGGACTTCCCGGTTGAAGTCATCGAGCATAAGGGTGAGCACCTCCTTGCGGAGTTGAGTACCGGCTCATCCGCACAGACTACGTTCCGCAGTTCGCTTGGGAGCCTCAGGGTACCCGCTTCGCTATTGTCTCGACAAATGACCCAAACTACGGCCAAGCTCTTCCTGGTGTTGTGGTCAAGTATAACATCGACTTCTACCAGCTCGATCCTAAGAAAGGGGACTTCGCCCCGATCCGCCATCTCGATGGGAAGATTGCAAACACTCTCGTCTGGTCACCCAAAGGCCGTCATATCGTCCTCGCCACCATCGGCTCGTCCACCAAGTTCGACATTGAGTTCTGGGATCTCGACTTTGTTACCGACGACAATCCCCAGCGTAAGGAAGCGGAACCAGGCGTAAATGTGCAGATGCTCGGGACGGGCGAGCATTTCGGGATCACAGATATCGCTTGGGACCCGAGTGGACGATACCTCGGAACGTCTGCTTCTGCCTGGCGTTCAACAGTGAGTCACTGTATCAACCCCGCTGACATCAGCCTGAACCTGGATTCTGTATCTGGGACTTCAAAGGCCAACAACTCGTTCACGATCCACAAGACCGATTCAAGCAGTTCCTATGGCGTCCTCGACCTCCTACCCTCTTATCGAAAGACAACCAGCGGAAAGTCCGGAAGGAGCTCAAGGATCACTCCAGGGTATTCGACGAGGAGGATGCAGCTGAGGAGAACCGAGGTAGTGCGGAGAAACTCGCTCAGCGACAGAGGGATATTGCAGAGTGGAACGCTTGGCGTGCTAGGAATGTCGCGAGACTCACTGAGGAGAGGAAGGCTCGTGGGAAGGAGATTGCTAAGCCTGCGAAGGCTGATGAAGCCGAGGAGAAGGTGGAGGAGTGGATCGAGGAGATGGTGGATGAGACTGAGGAGGTGGTGGTGCTGGGGTAGATGGGGATCTTTCATTATTACGCATAAGCATCACACTTGCGTGGACCTGCTCATGAGCTCCTCGAAGCAGTAAAAGGACGGCCAGTCGGCGGAAGGTGCTGAAGAGCTGTATTGATCGGAAAAGAACCCAACAAGCACAGGTAAAAAAAGCGGCATGAAGCTTTATACTCGTCGCTCTTGGACCGTCAGCTTCCGAATGACTTCGAGCCGAGCGCGTCAGAAGTGTATAATACCGCTTGATGCATCATGAAGAGTCCAGCCCCTGAGCGAAGAGATGTGCATCACCTCCGCATACGACATTGATGACAGACTCTCTCCAGGTGACCATACCACATCGGCGAAACATCCACCCCACACTTCACACACCTCTTCTCAACCTCTACAACCCTCGACTCAGGTAACAAAGCCTCCAACCGCTTCGCCTTCCGTAACGTAGCAAAAGAAGCTTCCGGAGCCAGCGCCTTATAGCTCGACGTATAAATCTGCATCGCAGTCTGACATTTAGCGATGTCAAACTCGACTTTACTCACCTCATTCTGCTCCGGATCGAGTTCATGCATATCGTATATTGTTCGACCTTCGAGATCATGGGTCTTGCACCAGCATGAAGGAGTCATGACTCCCATCTCGTCTTTAAACTTTGCGATGGTCACGATTTCTCTTCGACCGGGTTTGGCCTGAATCTCAGCGCGTACACGGAAGGTAGACTCACCAAGCTGAACTGGAAGCCGAATCGGTATCCTGATGTCCAAGCGCAAGAAGCATGGAAGAGTACAGCACACTCAGTACATCCGATGACCGCTCCGTCCTGCTGATTACACAGCGTACACACCGCCTCCCACCGATCATGTAGGATCGTCGTGATCCCTTCTACCGTCTTGAAGGTCGCCGGGTTGGTATAATGGATCTCTGGGATCCAGCCGGAACATAAAGCATGTGCCCATCTCCGTCCTTCCGTAGGCTTGAGTGCCGCCAGGATGTCGAAGTCGCCAGGCGCTTTCTTTCGCTTACTCGTGACGGCTGATGCATCTCGAGGACAGAGCACACATCGGGGTTCCTGAACTTAGCTTGGTCTAGATTGAGACCTACCAAGTGGTACTCCTCCGCAGGGACGTTGGCGCACAGCTCACACTCCCAATGCGGTCCCATATCCTGCGAGGCAATACCGTAACATGCGGCGTGTGCCGCAAATGTACATGTCTTGCACCGCGCGATGGTTGCTTTCGGCTCCATCCGACGACAGCATGCGCAGGGAGGTAGTTTTGGCGCGGGCGGGACCGGTGTCGAGGCGCCACTTCGGTCATCCTGCCATGAGCTCGGTCCAGCTTCGCTCCTACCTTCGCCTTTTTCACTCCCTCCTTCTTTTCCGGTCGCTTGCTGTCCTCCGCCTTGACGAACGAGATGACACCGTACTTCCGGTAGTTCGACCTGAGATCAGCTTACAATGGGAAGGTGACTTACCCGCAGGTCTCGCACATAGCGCTTCCCTGGACCGTCCTAGGACACCTCCACCACACACTCGATATTCTCGTCGAGCACGCCGCACACTGGATCTTGCTCGGCGCAGAGCTATACAGCGAGACCTCATCATCCGAAGCCGACGATTCCGCTCTTGCCCGTATCCGACCTAATGAAGGTGCCCCAAGCGTCTTATTCTGCCTCGCATGTGCCGTGCTGACCTTGTGGTGTTGTCGGATCGCCTCGTTCTCCGCTTGAAGCTTCTGATTCTTCCAGATATACGAGAAGCGGAGGACTTCTGCGGGACGTTTCCCGAGGAGTTTGGCGGTTGCATTGGCGTCGAGGCCTCCCGCACGCTCGAGCTCGCTTTCCAAGGTAGCGGTCTCTTTCTCGTCGAACTGGAGTCAGCTCGTTCGCCGTTGTCACTCACAATGACAGGTGACAAATCTGCTTGTCGAGTCGATCTCATCGCTCGTAACCCTCCTTCCCGTCCCAGAGTCGTGTATAGGACCGCCGCACGAACGATCCGCTCTAGATCGTATGACTGCACCGGTAGCTTTAGGTTGGCAACTTCGTCCATGTATGCAGTCACTGCCATCAGCCAAGCCATTAGATCCACTCACGGTCCTGGCCCGGTCGGCAGATGACGTCCAGCGTCGACTCATGCTTCCTCTCGTCTGGATCTAGACCTCGCTCGACTAGGTATCAGCTTGGTCCCCCTACCATGCTCACCTCCGATGTGCCGAGACGGTCCCGCCTCCCCATCTCGATGCGCCTCGACAGCTTGTTGCTCCTCCCAAGACAGCACATTCGCTTGATACTTCTGCCCTACTCTGGTCGCTGCTCGAGGAAATATCGGATCATCCGGGTCAAGCGTGTCCTGAGCACGTGTATAAAGTCTATCATCAGCTTATCCGGACATCTGGACTCACCCAAAGTATCGCCAAGGCCATCCGCGATAAGTCACATCTGGCCTCTGTACACTCCCAATAGACCTCTCCTTGACTTTCGCCTTGACCGGCTTAGGTGCAGACCCATTCGTCCCAAAGTGATACTTCTGCTCCTCGACATCCTGGATCCGCTGCAGAGAGCATGGTATACAGAACCACGAATACCCTTTTGCGGGCTTTGCGAGGAGAGCCGGTTTTAGACATGACATGTGGTAGTGTTTCTTGCATGACCTTTCGTTAGCCGTATGCCTCACTCGAGACTCACTCGCATCGAACTGACTCTTGTGACGAAGCCCACTGCTCGCATACACAACAACTCCGGAAAGTATCGGTAAGGTCTGAAGCCATCTCTTTCTCCGCGATGAGGTATTCATATCGCCCAAGCAGGACATCCCTAACATTCGGCGGGACTTCCATCAGCTCAACCCGTAAACCTCACTCACTGTTTTGTACACTCTCCGTTCGAAGCACATCGTACTCCCTCTTTATATACGGATCGAAAAACCTGACGAAATAAAAGTGGTCGGGCAGCTTCTTCCACTTGATCAGGTCTTCAATCCGGTCCTTATGCCGGACATAGCATTTACCCCTAACATTCGAGAGAGGTTGGACGTCGGTATGGATCGCTGCTAGTAGGAGTCGGAAGTCTGATACGTTTCGCCCGGAGATCTGTTGTCAGCTTGGTTGAGAGGGGTAGCTCACGTCGCTCGGTCGATAGTAGAGGGAAAGGCGGACGGAGAGCTCGGACGTTGATTGACGTGAACCTTTCTTTGGAGTACTGTGAGGTGGGAGGAGCTCGATGATACGTGCGACGATGTATGGTGTGCCTGCCATACGTTAGGACTTGAAATGAGCTCGATAAACCACTCGCCATCTCGCTCGGACCAGGGAGGAGAGACGTAGACATGATCTGGTTCCATCAGCCCTGTGCAAGCTTCTGAAAGGTATGCTCACCGTTTTGAAAGACTTGTTCACCGTTGGCAAGCTTGTCAGAGGTGAGCTTATAGCCTTGCAAGACCATGGTGATCGGTAAGGCGAGTATAGAGGAGTTGAGTGATGTAGGAGAGGGTTAAGCAAGTGAGGCAATCCACGCTGTCGATGTAAGCTTGTATGCACAAAACTGACTGTTTGAGACGCTTACTTGGTCATTGTATCATCTCCAGGTTGGGATCCAGGGTCAAGAACGATGACGCAAGGTATGGAAGAGAAGAACAACAGCAAGAGGAGTAGTTGAGTTTGGCAGCTTTCCTTGGCCTCGGTTTTCGAGTACCGTATGTCAAGATACAAGCTGATCATTTCTCACACAATGAATCTGCTACGCATAGACTATGCTAAACGAGTACCATCTAGATCAACGTAATCTGAATGATATGCATAGCTGCTGCTCTTATAGGGCAGAACGGATTCGAGGGGGAAGAGAAACTAACATCAACTCTATCATCTGGGCACGAGGCTATTTGCCATGAATGCCTGACCATGTTCGAATCTGGTGAGTACGTACCCTCAAGAAGGTACAGATCCGAGGCCAAGTATGGCTTCGATGGAGTTCACCTTCTTATGCCTGTTACCCTTATCGAATGGCCCGAGCATTGGATCCCTTCCTCTGCTTGACGAAACCCCGTCAGACATATCACGTCGGCTACTTCTTTGTCTCGTCCTCCTTACTCCTGAACGACTGGTAGTCAGGCCGACCAGCCGTGTCTCCTACAGATACATCCGTTTTGGAACGTGAGGGTTGAGGAGAGCTGAGATCGTTCGTGCGAGTATCATTTCCCCGAGGATTCCCTCTTCAAGCGAGTACCGTTCCGGCGGGTATGACCTGGAGATCATCTGCGGCTAGGGGTCCAATTCCTAACACACGTCAGGTCAGCCATACTCTCCGCAGCCAATACACTAGGAGCACTCCCAGGAAGCCAACTCACCGGAAGCTGACTCAACTCTCAAGTCATATATCCCATGATCTCCCCACCCTTCCAACCAATTCTCGTCTAGCGGTCAACATCGCTCCCTTTGGCCTCGTCATATTCGCTTTCGTGCACTCTCGCGTTCGATCCCGAGCCCCGCGAAAGCAGATTTCTGAAGATGTTGATGATCCTTGTTGATACCTTGACCAGTTTAATGATCCCACTTCATCGCGCTGAAGTCCTCTTCATTCGCTTGCTGATTAGGTAAGTGGAGATGAGTCATGAGCGTGGTGAACACGTGAGATCCACAGGAAACTCAATAGGTAGGGCGATTAGGTAAGCGAAGGGGATAGGGTGGAGTGGTCCGGGATAATTGGTTTCGGGACGATCGAGCGTTAGGCTTTATAGGACGGTGTGTACCATACAGTGTGAGGATGTGTACATATCGGACACTAGAATTCACATCATCTAGCTGAGTCAACGAGCCGATTGCGGGAAGTTATCGTTTGGTGAAGAAGACTGAAGCTACTGTAGTGGAGAGAAAGCTCGACGGATGGCAGGCACGTCCGGATCAGAGGTATTCCCGCTTTTATCCGATCACCGGCTACGTCTCTACATATTTGCTTCCGCAATCCCGGCTATCTATGAAAACGTGAAAACCGACGGTCAAGCCTGCTACTTCTCTTGTTGATTTGTTGGCAACTCTCCAACATGCTTCGAAGAACAGCATTATCCGCTGTACGCCCGTTGAGCTCCCGCTCTCAGTACCGCTTCGCCTCGACTCTCGTCTTTCTCGAGCATAAAGGTGGCAAGCTGAATGACTCGAGTTTGCATGCCGTGACGGCGGCTCGGAAAGTGAACGGGGATGTGGGTATCGATATGCGGGATCGAGCTGACTCTAGACCTCAGGTATATTGGTCGGGTCCAAGGCGGATGTAGATAAGGTAGCGGAAGAAGCGAAGAAGTGCGTGTCGACCATGACCAACGCTTATACCCAGGATCGAGGGAATGTCAAAGATTTACACAGCAGCACACGATTCCTACGCAAATTCTCTGGCTGAAAGTAGGTCGCTCAGCTGGATCGCTCACAGTAGACATCGCCCCATTCTTCGCCAATTTCCTCCCATCCAAATCCATAACCCACCTTTTCGCAGCACACACCGCCGTTGCGAAGAATGTCTTCCCCCGTATAGCCGGATCGATCGATTCGTCTATGGTGAGTCCGCTCGCCGGACTGTGCTGAAGGTAGATCGCGGATATAGTCGGTCTCGAACCTTCCGGAGCTGTTTTTACACGCCCGATCTACGCTGGGAATGCTATATTGAAGATCAAGTCGTCGCCGAAGGATAAGATCAAGGTCGTCTCGGTGAGAACGACGGCTTTCGACAAGGCGCAGATAGGGAGTGGCTCAGCGACAATCGAGGAGGTTGAGACAGTCTCCACTGACAGTGAGTGTATTCGTGTGACTCCGCTTACTCCAGCCACGACGAAATACCTGTCCGAGGAATTGACGATCTCATCCCGACCTGATCTTTCATCGGCCCCTCGAGTGGTTTCAGGCGGCCGCGCATTGAAGAGCCAGGAGAACTTTGGAAAGGTCCTCGATCCACTCGCCGATGCACTAGGCGCAGGTACGTCCCCTATGTCGCAACCGCTGACATCAGCCGTCGGCGCATCACGAGCTGCTGTCGACGCAGGATACGCAGACAACTCGCTACAAGTCGGTCAAACCGGAAAGGTACGCTTTTACCCCCGTACCTCACTGACACCAGGTCGTCGCACCAGAGCTGTACGTAGCCGTTGGTATCTCCGGAGCCATCCAACATCTCGCCGGGATGAAGGAGAGCAAGATGATCGTTGCCATCAACAAGGATGCAGACGCACCCATCTTTCAGATCGCGGATGTAGGATTAGTAGCGGATCTGTTCCAGGCGGTACCGGAGTTGGCTTCGAAGGTGTCAACGAAGTAGTGCATGTTTGTAACCTATGTAACGACCAGATATTTGGATTCACGAAAAGAAGCGTTGAAAAGCGCGATACCTGGGCGCGGTGAAGTCGCCTTTGTTCTGTGGTCAGCGTTTCGTCGAGGTATGGTCTGATTCACTTCCAGTTGGCCTGACACGGCTTCGCCTCAGTGTATTGCTACAAATTCTGTAATTCTCACCTCGCCTCAACGCCATGTCCGCCCTTGCCCCCTCACGACCCCATCAAAGCCAGCACTCCCCCACCTCCTCCGTCTCCTCCCACACAACCACCCCTACCTCACCTCACTTCCATCACCCCCCTCGAGCTCACCCATACGCATCCTCTGCGTACTCTCTCGAACCACGCCATCAACCCTCTTCCATCTCCCTCACATCAATCAGCACAATCTCCCACCCTCGTCCACCTACTCCACCGCTCTACCACCCTCCCCCTAACACACCCTTCTCCGCATACCTCCGCTCATGGGGCCCGAACGAGATCATAACCTTCCTCAGGGTGTGCAATTGTGCCCATTATGCGAACGTGTTCGCGTGGAACGATATTGATGGGAAAGTATTGCTTGATCTGGATATGGCGGCTTTGAAGGAGATGGGTGTGAGTAAGGTTGGGGAGAGGGTGAAGCTACTCGGTGGGATCAAGGAGTTGAGAAAGAGAGCTTCGGCACCGGTCAGAGTGGAGTTCAGATTGAATGGTTCGGCGACACCGCCGCCTGATGAGCCCGCGCTGTCACCAGCGGAGATGAGATCGAGACTTATCGCGCCGAGTGGGGCCAGGCGACTTCACACGACAAGACCACCACCTCTGGACTTGCAACCCCACACTTCCTCTCGACCACTACCACAGGTTGTACAAGGTTCTTCAGGTACTCAGAGCCGGACACGACTCGATCCACCACGTCCTGCTCTTCAAACCCAGACGAGCTCAACCACAACCGTCACCCCTTCATCCGTTCCCGCTCCAGCCAGGCCAAGCAACCTAAACCTTCGCGCTCCACCTCCACGTGACCGACGTTCTCCCAGTCCAGTCAACGCGGATGCGTCCAGCTTCGTCGACCGCCCTCTTCTCCCCGCACCGAGCCAACAATCATCCGCAGCCGAGTACGCCAGCTCAATCACCCAACAACGCCATCAGCCTACCCGAGATGCTCACCGTAAAGCACCTAGTATCGGGACACCCTCTAACTCGAGCAGTCCCACCCGAAGCCGATCTGGCCGACCTCCCATCGCGCCGCACCCCTTCGCGGCTCGTAGCCAAGAGGAGAAGAAGACTAGTCCTCCTCAACCTGAATCGCTCGGCTCTGCCAAGCGTAACCCACCAGGTGGCTATGTTGTCGGATCAGGCGGCATGCCCACCTCGAAATCCTCTTCGTCAGGCGACCGACCTCGGAAAGCCCCTTCCGCCGACAACACCGCTCCAGTCCCTCTCGAAGATATCCGTCGGCAGGTCGTCCGCTTTATCAATAAAGAAGATGGCACTACCCGAACCGTCAATGTTGCGAGCTGCTCGAGCGGTGTCGAAGTCCTCGAGCGGGTACTCAAGAAATTTGGCAAGTGGGGTATCGGGATGTCCACAGATGCCGAAAGCGACGAAGATGGTGATCGGCTTGAGGTGGATGGTTGGGGTGTTTATGCTGATAATGATCCGGATCCTGAAGGTGAGTCGTGGTCTTAGACGGTGCTGACAGCAGCCAAACCGCTTTCCGAGGCTAGCCTACTTGGCATCTGCATGTCACATCGCGATGGCAGTATCATCCGCGAGAAAGGTCTCGTCCTCCGCCGTACTCGCAAACAAAAGAACCGAAAAGATATGAAAGAGTTCTTCGGCGTGGCACCTCCTCCTCCGATGTCTCCATCTTCGCCGACATATTACGGTCCTCGTCTCGGCTTCCAGTTGACCGGTCGCGATGCTGAATCGAGAGAATTGCTCACCCCTCAAAGAGCTGGGAGCAAGAAGATGAACCGAGCCAGTACCGTTTCCATCATGTCCGGTTTAGGCGTACCTATGGGAGATGTCCCGCCCTCTCCCTCCACCCTTGGATCTCCATCAAGTGGGAGCTTCTTGGCGACGAAAGGGAGGAAGATGTACAACTTCTTCGGTCATCGACCGCCTTCCGAACTCGTCATCACTCACTTACCCGAGTACTTCCCCTCGGCGAAGAAACGAGATCTCGAAAAGACCTTCCGGCAGAGTATGATGCGTGCAGGACCCAGACGGGGAAGTATCGCTCCGAGCGAGTCGAAGATGAGTCTGGACATACCGGGTGAACGCCGAGGGAGCATCGAAAATCGGGTCAGCCCGCCCCGACGACCTCGACCTATGTCGACTCAGACGGTCTCGAGTCCAACTCCGGCTGCCATCCCCGAAGAGACGGAGATCGATGTCCCTCGAGTGTCGGTGTCGAATGATGGTGGAAAGCTTATCCGTCCAGCGATCGATGGTGAACCACGAACACCGCTTCTACCGCCTTTCGAACCGAGTACAGAGTCGCTCAGCGACTCGCTCCAAGCTCTCTCGCCAAATCCGTCGACACCTAAATCGATGATGCGTCGGGGTTCCGCTGGATCCACCAAATCCCGGATGAGTATGTTATCCCAACTTCGACGGAATAGGGATCGATCGGATACCGCTAGTCTTCTGACTGTCGATGAGATCACCGCGGAAGTGGAGCATCGCCGAGCGAGTACTATCACTTTCGAAGAGAGCGATGAGGAAGAAGAGATCGTCGCTCCTGCTGCTGCGGATCCTGGACCAGTACCGCTCGACGAGGAGAGCGGAGAAGACGCGAGCGATGATGAGGACGATGATGAGTCTGAGGACGAGGCAGACGAGGATGAGGAGGACGATGGGCAGGGTCGAGCATTCACGTCAAAAGGATGTAAGTGTGACCTTTATCGACATTGCTGACATCAGCTGCACGGATCATCAAATGGATCAAAGGCGCTTTGATCGGCGCTGGATCTTTCGGCTCGGTCTATCTCGGTATGGACGCGCATTCCGGCCTACTCATGGCTGTCAAACAAGTGGAATTACCGATCGGAAGCGCACGGAACGAAGAGAGGAAACGAAGTATGGTCTCAGCGCTCGAGAGGGAGATCGAACTCCTCAAAGAGCTCCAACACGAAAACATCGTTCAATACCTTGGTGAGCAACTTCCAATAGGTCTCCGCTAACGACAGACTCTTCCGCCGATGGGAATCACCTGAACATCTTCCTCGAATATGTTCCAGGTGGATCTGTCGCGGCGCTGTTGAGTAATTACGGAGCATTCGAAGAAGCTCTCGTAAGGAATTTCGTTCGACAGATCTTGACCGGGTTGAATTATTTGCATGAGAGGGAGATCATTCATCGGGATATTAAGGGCGCGAATATATTGGTGGATAATAAAGGAGGGATCAAGATCTCCGATTTTGGGATTTCAAAGAAAGTTGAGAGCAGTGAGTCGGCTCTGCTTCGCTTTCACCGAGATCCAGGTCGACTCGTGCCTGTCTGGCGTCTCATGACTAGTGCTGATTCGACCTCAGACTTGATGGGCGGGATACGAGCGAATCGACCGTCATTGCAAGGATCGGTTTTCTGGATGGCACCGGAGATTGTGAAACAGACGAGTTATACGATCAAGGCGGATATCTGGAGTGTAGGATGTTTGGTGGTTGAGATGTTGACTGGCACCCACCCATGGGCCGATCTTGATCAGATGCAAGCGATGTTCAAGGTGAGTCAAACCTACTTCCCACTAAGTAGGCAGAAGAGGAGAAAGGGCTAACTAGATAATGTACAGATTGGCTCATTCGCTCGACCGGTTTTGCCAAGCGATATCTCACCCGAAGCTGCCGACCTACTGAAAAGGACATTCGAGATCGATCATACTGCTCGACCGACGGCTGATCAATTACTCGAACACCCATTCATCGCTTCCAAGGATGTGGGAGCTGGGATCAGCGCGGCTCAGGCGAGGGCGACGATGAGTGCGGCGAGTGCGCAGAGGGGTCAGATGATGGGCGGGATGCAGAGTTTGAGTGCGTTGGCGGCGGCGTAGCGATGGTAATCAGCTTATACATCATGATTTCACAAATGTATCTTTGAGGTGTGGAATGAAAGCATATGATTCATGCTGCTAGGTAATTGGATCATTCATCATGGATAGTCTCCAATGGCTTGTGAACTGTAGATGAGTTCCACTCATCGGCCAAGCTATCGCGTTCTTCATGTCGCTTACATGGCCTTGGCAACCCAAGCGACCGTCTGGTCTGCCCTCGGACGGTTCATTGCGCTTTGAAAAGCGATACTCCTCGAGTCCTCCCCCCATGAACCCGCTCAACCCGCGAAGTCGCTCCTGAGCTCGAAAGGAGCAGAAGATGCTCAGCTCCAAGGGATTCCAAGTGTTGGAGCGACTAAGCGTCGATCTGACTACGGGTCCACTCCTTGATCGGCGACGATGCTGATGACGAGGGCACGGAAAGGGAATCGTGTATCATTGGCTCCGTGGCATGACCATTGCTTCAGGAGCTCCGCGGTTCAAGCTCCGTGTTTTCGTGAAGCGCAATCATACATCACTCAACCTCCATCGCGCCATCCTCATTTTCGTCCTCTTCTCCCGCTTCTATCCGCTCAGTCCCGGTAAACTCCTCCGCCCACTACGAAGCCATCAGCTTACCTCGCTCCAGCTCGACGAACGTACCTTCGGGAACTGCCTCTTATACAAATTCATACAAATCGTATCCATCTGCCCAATCGGTCCATCGAAATGAGCCTTAAAATACCCATGCGTCCCCAACGGTTCAGTCACATGTCCGATCCGTCCGAACTTGGTATGCAACTCGACCGACCGGAAGTACTCGACATCTTCCCGGTTGAAGAACATGTATCGGATCGTGGCGGTTTTCTTGTGGATCTTGAGTGGGTGGCCGGTTAAGACTATTCGTTTGGCTATGATTCGGGTTGGGTCGGGTGGGAGGGAGGAGCCCATTGCTACGAGGCTTGGCACTGGGGTAAACTCAGCGTGTGCATCGGTTTCACTTGTTGTTGCACACCTTTGCCTGAACCCTCATCCTTTAGGACTAGACAAGGCGCTTTGCCGAAGCAGATCGGCCCGAACGTCGTGGCTACTGTAGCGGCACCAGGTCGGAGGTATTTTTCAGACTTGTGTACATTGTTGATCCCCTTCCCACCGCCTTTGACATGCTGGGAGTACAACGGTCGAATGATGTACCGTCTCGGACCGACACAGAGGATCAAGGGGTCCTGAAAAACTCAGCAAGGACTCTATACGGGACGACATCCCTTACCTTCGCTTTCACGGGTTCGGTGTACTCGGTATTCCGCTGAACGAGGAAGTGGAGTACCGACCGCTTATGTTCGTGCTGTAGCAATGAATGGACGATGAAGGGTAGTGCTGGATCCCGGTCTTCATATACCGACTTGGGTAAATCCTTGATGGCCAGTACGACTCGAGTGCCCGTCTAACATATCAGCCGATACGATCAGCGCTCACCCACCTTCACACCTTGGTCTCGTCCTTCTCGCTCTATTCGCCGGCCGGTCGCAGCGAAATTCTCGAACTGGAAGATCCTTGCATAGTCGACCGGAAGATTCTCATAAGGATCCCATGGACTCGTTCGGAAGCTTTTGAGACCTCTATACCGCTGAAACCTGGTTCGAGCGGGTATATGACGGGGTGTATTGATTTCATCAGGGAACAGCAAGTCATCCCGCTGAGCTCTTTCTCGATTCCGAAGGTAGTCCACGTACCTGCTTGAGTTAGCTCGCTTCTCAACACACGGGAGACACATACTCTGCGTCCTCCTGTTCCGGGTCCAGATCGCGATGTGTATCCCCTCTTTTCGAATCAAGCTCCATCTCCTCCGTCTCCTCATCCTCTCCGCTTTTCGGTGAAGCCTCCGCCACTCCATTCTCCACCTCCATCTCGCCATCCTCTACTGCGTCGTCATCCCCCTCCTCAACGTCATCGTCGAATATCCAAGCGGCCTGGTACGCGCTAGTTCCCTTAGGCACCCTCTTCACCCTCCTTCCCTCTGATCCGGTCGGTCCACCATTTGTCGAAGCCATCTCCTCGTCAGTAGGCCAAGTTTGATCATTCGCCAACAAGTCCGGCTCGTTGGTCGCGGTCAAGTCGTCGGCTGCCTCACTAGGGATGGACAGGGGATCTGCAGGGGTGTCAAGGGACACGACACCATGATGAGGCTTGGCAGCGAGTAACGATGGGCCGGCAGCCATGATCTGATATACATCAGGTTTGCGATTAGATATGTTTTGGCACTCACACTCTCGACCTGGAAATCTCCATGCCCAGGCAGATGCACCAACTGGTCCGCACTTAGACATCCCCCTCTGACTGTCCCAACTATTTCAAGTCGACCTGTCTCCCCATCCTCCGTCGATATCCATCGTACACCGCCACTACCCTCCGCAACAATGTACGCTCGACCATCGTCACCCCTCGAACCGCCTGGTATGGATTCGCACAGCGCTCTAGCGAGGATGGCCGCTTCGTTGGAGGTGTCGGCAGAGTAAATCTTGCTGACTGCGGGGAAGAAGTAGCGGGTAAAAGAGAGAAGGGATTTGTGGATGAGCTGTCGCGTCGCAGGGGTGATCGGTAAATCCTCCGGCGCCTGCCTTCCATAAGCTAAACATCCATGAAGGCGATTGATCTCACCTGGACACATGAGACCACCTCGACTCCCCCAGCCTGGCCTTGTAGACATCGTAGTACCGCCTCGCCCTCGAGCTGAACCTCATCGCTGCTGCTCAAGAGCAGGATCACATAATCGCTGACCAGTGCTGCGTCCAGTGTCGGATATACAGATATAGGTGGAAGAAGGTTGATTTTTAGACTCGTCTTGAACCGAGGAGCTCGAATGAAATAATCTCCAGTCTCGCGTATATCAGAAATGATCGATTCGATCTCTGCATCTGGCAATCCGAGAGAAGGCAGAAGATTCGCTAGAAACCGTCGAGGGGATAATGTTGGAAGCAGGGGTATAACGGAGATGAGCTTCGGCACTTGACCTATCATCTTTTAGCTAAGGATAGAGGAGCAACAAAGCAACCCACCTCCATTGGAAGAAGTCGAGAAGAACCTCATATCCTCTACCACAGTCTTCCTCTTCATCTCCCTCTTCTGAGCGTTTGCGTTCAGTCGAGCCTTCTTCGAGCTGGCAGAGACGTTCTTGTGCGGGTGACTACTTATCGTCGGAGATGCCATCTTGCCTTCGAACAACTCAACAAACAGTACCAAAATGAAGTTCGTCGATGGGAGAACGTACCTTTTGCAGCTGTTTTCAGCGACCCTTTTGAAGCATGTTTCGACTTGAACGATTTGTTCGTCTAGAATAGTAGAATGATGAATGGTAAGTTCAAGCTATCATCACGGGCCTTCTAAATACGCACCTGCTTCAGAGTGGGCCGATGATGATGGTCTGCAGCGCCCATCTCGCTTCGAGCTCGCTTTCAGGGAAGCCTGATGGTCTTGTAAAAATTTCAAACGTTGGGAGAGCAGAAATCTTGGATTTCTGGATGGCCACGTGATATCACGTGACGAGAGTAAACAGACACCTGCTCCGGGATCTGACTAAAGCATTCACTGTGCATGTCCTTTGTCGTCACAACCAGTGAAGAGTAAAAACCGCTCGACATGAGTCACACTTCACTTTACTAAACGCCCTTTGGCTTTGTTCAAATCAACAACGTGTCCACATTGGGAGACCTCATCATAATCGACCTTGACATCATACGAGACCTGGACAGCTGATGGACGAAGGACTGTTTCTTTTTCTACTGTTCAGTGGCTTTGTCGTGTACGTTCCACCCATCCACATGCACCGCGCCAGCCTTGACGTCGTATTTTCTCTCTCTGCGTATCCTTAGAAGATATATCAGGTGGTACAAAGCTAACCTAAACCCCCTTCCAGCTTCGCAGCGATAATCTACTGTTTCCTCTCAACATGCCTCGGCCTCCAAATCCGCCGATCTGACATTTGGGAAGCGGTCTCCTTCCCCACTCTCGCTCAAGTCGAAGCTCGTGATCGACGTCAACGTCAGCGTATAAGTCGGACTGGGGAATTTGAGCTCGATGATATGGGTGGGATTGGGTATGATAGGCATCCTGGGATGGGATTGGGGATGGGTGCTGAGGAAGTTGAGATGATGAAGAGGAGTGGACCGGGACGAGGATATATATGAATGATATGTATGAGAGTCATGCATGTCGTTATGGGTATCAAGAGGTATGGGCATAAAAATCTCCCTGGTATCCTCTAATTCTCCCTGAGTCGGCCATCAGCTTGATTCTGAAGACATGGATGGAAGCCTCACGGAATCCGGAACACCGTGATCTCCTGCTGCTTGAAATACCTCCTATTCTCCTCATCAATCAAAACCAGATTCAAGTAATACCGCGTCGAGAACTTCTTGTTCACATCTCGGAAAGTTGGGGTAAGTTCGAAACCGCCTAAGAAGAGTCGGATGGGTATTGTCTCCCCTCGCACAGGTGCCCCATCCATGATCTCGAATTTAGTGATGGTCTCCGACTCGTTGTACAGGTTGGGAGCAGCTCCCGTCGTTTCTCGTCGGATGATGGAGAGTTCCATGTGTTTTATCTTGATTCGGACGAGAAGGAAGTATATTTTGCCGACGATGACGTCTTTCAGGTGGTATCTAGGCCGAGGGGAACGAATCCGGTTGTAACGGGAAGGCCATGGCGGGAAGGGAGATGCGATCAGATCCGCGAGAACGTAAGGGAAAGATTGGGGGGAGCGTGGAGCATTTCAATCAGCTTTACGCTCTCCAGTTTTCTTTGATTCCCACTCACTTCGCCTTGTTGTACTCAAACTCTATATGCAGACAATCCTCAATCCCCACCTCCATCTTGATACTCGCAACCGAGTCCGGCGGCATTCGATACGAGTGCACCCATAATTCCCGCTCTTTCAGGACCTCGCCTATCCGTCGAGCTAGTGTGACTCGTAAGTAGTACCTAAATCAGTATCAGCACGATGATACGTGCAGAGGAGCCATGAAACCTGCTCACCGTAGCTTCACGTTGATTCCGGAATAACTCTCATACTGCTTCTCTACATTTTTAAAGGTGAAATCGAACGTTTGTGCTTGTCGCATCTCCCCAGCTGCTGCTAGCTCTTGCGATAGCGATACGAATTCGTAATGATTTCCTCGGTCGTAGAACAGCTCTGTCACCTTGAATCAGCTGAGAAGTCTAAACGCTGGAAGCAGACCAACCTATTGACCCGATGAGCTCGATACGTATCCCGTCGTGCTGAAATTTCCGTCCATCCTTCACTCGTACAGTCACCTAAAGTCTTATCAGCGAGATTTCCACTTCACCACCTTGCAGCGTACGCTTTTCATAGGGAAGAGCAGGCTTTACTGCTTTACGTTTGAGGATGCAAGGGTAGCTCACCTGTCCAACCACGCTTTCCCCATCATAGTATACCGGGCACATCTCCTTCTTATCCTTCTCTCCCTTCACTTCCACTTGTTTCCTCTCCGCCTCTCCTGTGAGCTTGATCTCCACCTCTACAGGCTGCGCAGCAAAGTTGAAGAAGGATGTCATGGCGGGAGGAGCGAGCTTCGAGGTCGGCTCAAGGGATGCGAAGTTTTCCAGTAGGACAAGTTTGACGCTCGTAGGAGGTGGGTCCTTTGGGATAACGAGTCGGTTGCCCGAGTGTGATGAGGTAAAGGGACTAGAGGCGGTGGACGATGAAAGCAGCGTCCCGACAGGCAACAGCTGAGTGAGATGTACCGTGGGAAAGTAGGTCTGGTCGTGACGGCATGGAACCGCGCGACCAGAATGCGGGGTAGAAGCGTTTAAGTCATCTCGCAACACCAGCTGGGTAGTATCACGTCGACAACCCATGACGCTGTTCTTACGGAGACAAGATGGACGACACGAGCGATGCCAGTATCATTTGGACTCCCATAGGGTATGAGAGCTCGCTTCTCAGGCAAATCAGGCTAATTTCCTCTGTCCTTAGGCAAACCTCGAACCAACTAATTCTCTACCATCCCCCGTCTCACGCCCTCTCCGTCCAACCCCACCCACCACTACGTCCAGGTCCCTCAACCCGCCGACCTCTCCTCCTCCCTTACCGTTCCGAAACACCTTTCGAATCAATCTCGAGACCAATGTGTCCATACTGCTCACAACCTCTCCCTCGAACCCCACATCCGTCGGAACCGTTCGAGATGGGTCAGCGGGGATACTTCCAGGTTCTCGAGAGGGCTCATGAGGGATCGAGACCGCCTTCACCTGGACCGAGGCTGAGGAGTCCGAGCTTGACCCCGGAGGAAGAGGAAGGGTTAGGGGATGTACCTGCGAAAGGGTATTATGAGAGGTATTTTAGGGAGGAATGTAGACTGGGGATGGGAGCTGAGGGGAGTGTTTACCTGGCGACGCACATCATCGGGGGTAATGTGCTTGGTACGTAAAGAGCTTTCATCTTCTAGGTCGTAAAGCTGAAAAGACAAAGGAACCTATGCGGTGAAGAAGATAGCGGTGGGGACTAGCAAATCATATCTCATTCGAATGCTTCGCGAGGTCCGGTTACTCGAAGCGCTGCGACACCCGAACATCATACCATACCATCACTCCTGGATAGATACGACGCGCTTCTCCAGGTCGGTCAATCTCAACCTCTCACTTTTCTCAGCTGAAGAGAGCGCTCGCCAGTTTCGGTCCGTCCATAACCGCTCTCCACGTCCTCATGATGTACGCGACCGCCGGCAACCTGGACACTTTCCTCCTTCAGCGCTCACACTCCGCACAACCCACTCGGCCGGACTTGTCCGCGGGAGATGTGAATGACGGTGAAAGTCTCGGTCAATTGCCTAGACTGGAGCGTATTAAAGCGTTCAAGAAACGTCGGCAGAGTGGAGTAGGGAACGGACCGAAGCGGGAAGAGACGAGAGCTATTCTGCTGCTCGGCTTGGATGAGATTCTTCAGCTGTTTAGAGATGTCGTCGAGGGGTTGGCTTTCCTGGTGGGTGCGAAAACTTCGTGTCTATGTTGACAAAGCAGCACGCCAATTCGATTTTACATCTCGATCTGAAATGCTCAAACGTCCTCTTACACTGGGAAGAGGGGAAATTGATGTAAGCTACCAGTACCAACTGAGCTGAAGCCCAGACCAAAAGCCATGATTTCAGACTTCGGAACTTCCGAGGAAATGTTGAGAGGAAAGCGGGAACGGACAGGTCACACCGGGACCATGGAGTATATGGTATGTAAACCAGGATTTGACTTACTGATGGTTTAAGGCGCCAGAAACGCTAACAACCGATCTCAACGGAGTGTGGCGGCCATCCGACTCTCATGCCGATATGTGGTCTCTTGGTATGCCCTCATGAATCTTCCCATCCGCGTTTCACTGACTCTGTATAGGGATGATCTTGTATAAACTCCTCTTCCTCCATCTGCCTTACCGAGATACTGAAGACTTTCCGGCCCTACATTCCGAGATTCTAGCTTATCAAGGGTGCGACATACTTAAGACAAAGCCGTTACGTGATGCTGATCCGGACGTCAGCTTCATCCCGACATCTGAACTGGTGAGATCATGTGAACGGCGGCATATCCCTCGCGACCTCCTGCTCCTTTTGTCGAGGCTTGTCAACCTCAAGCCTGAATCACGTCCAACCGCTGAGAAGGTCAAGATGGGTCTCAGAGGTGTTGTGCATCATGCCTTTTCCAACCGTGGTATGATGCCTGATCGCGTATTGTCACAGGACAAGAAGGATGCCTCCGCTTCGAATGGTGGACAGGGGGTCCTGACGGCTTTTACGACACCGCTGAACCGAGTGACAAACATCTTGAGGCGTACTCCTTCCGCTCCTTCCGAGCGATCCGAAGTGAGCCTGTGACACGTAAGCAGTGAGGCACTCATATACCTTATGTAGCAGGCTTGGCGAGTCAGCCAAAGTCCCGTAAGACCGGTTCTAGCGCTCCCATCGCCTGAATACGAATTACCCATGCCTCCTCGGCTCGATATGCCAGCAAGCAACCCAACTCGATATCGGACCGACGAAAACTACGTCCGAGCCGGTATTCTTGTACTCAAAGTGAGGGCCGAACGCGTGCTTACAATTCAACAGCTGATCTCACGGAGTCAGATCATGTCGGTCCAATCTGCTCTGACGGGTGTGACATACCATCCTCTCGTGTTTTTTGTTTTGATCGTCCAGGCGCTGGTCAGCTTCCTGTGGCGGGTACCTTGGCGGGTCGAACTGGCGATGATCATGTTACATCTTGGTGTTTTGGTTCGATCGATACGATCGTCCATATGAATCACATATCACTTGAACCTGACTAGATGTTTCATCGGCCATCATGACGTCGGACCATACATCTGTGAAAACGTTATCGTACTCGCCGTTATCACGGTTGCGACCATCACGACTATCGTCATCAAGGGAAAAGGTTTCGCCCATCTTATCCGAGGTATTCCCTGTGGCATAGGCTCGTAGGTTGAACCCTTATTGCGTCAGCGCAATCAGCCAAACAGTTTTGGAAAGACCTTCAGACCGATAACAGTCTCTTCCACGAGAGGAAGGCTTTGCTTATGTCGATGCTGTCCTTGTCGCGAGCCATCGGTAGTATCCAAAAATAGATTTCCAACGAGGTATGAACATGCCGGTATCCTCCAGCCCTGCTTTATCCTCTTCAGAAACTCCCTTCACTCCCTTCCTCCCAATCAATATCATCCATCACCGACTCACTCTCCTTATGCAGCTGATCGAGCCCAGTCAATCTCTCCAAGTAATCAGTCTCGTTGAAAGCCTTTAGCAACATCGAAAAGCCTTCCTCCCTATAGGCATCTACCACCTGAGCCATATCAGCCAGTATCACAGCATCAAACACAAACAACACACAATTCTGCTGCAGCCTGTACACTTGTCGTACGCCGTACCTTCGATGAGCATGGTTTTCCATGCACTCAGCTGGCCTCGGAGCTGATGTGGTACTGTGCCAAGTGGCGAACCGCTTCCCTCGGGTCGATCATCGTTGGCCGTCTCGGCTGGTGCACGTATACTTTCGATCCGTCAGCGACGGCACCGTTGACGAGATTAGAGATACCCTAGTGGATGCTGAATGAGGGAGACGAGAAGCTCTACAGCTGTTGCTGAAGCAATTGGTGCGATCCCTGGTCTTGTAACGGTGCACATCTGGTCAAGCGTCCTATCTGACAATGACTAAGCTCTTCAGCGCTTGGCGGGGCGGACTTCAGAGGTGGAATGACTCACGTCGGTGGGAGCCACGATGTCATTACAGTAATAACAACCCAACCTCTTGCCTCCTTTTGCCACCTCATCAGGCTTCGGACCATGCCTCATGACCAGGTACGAATCGAAGCCCAATGCAGCGTTCATAACGATCTTCCCCTCGCTCGCACCGATGACAGTTGGAAGCCAGCGAGACTCCCTTGAGTCCATGAGAAGGAAAACGGCATCGTGCGACCTGATCAACTCTTCTAGGCGAGCGACATCGGATTGGGTGGATGCGACTGATGTGGAGGGTATAGGATGTCCAGGCATGGGGATGATGAAGTCGTGTGCAGTAGCGTTCTAGAGTGGATCAGGAAAACAATCAGTAAACAAGCTGCGACTTACAACACCAGGAAATATCTTCTTCAGTCTGTCTGCCGCAGTCTGAGCTTTCGGCTTTCCACCGTTCAAGCAGTCTTCGAAGTCGAAAAGAGGTTGTCGGACTGGGTTGGAATACGACACTCGAGCTGAGTCGACGAAGGTGATATTTCGGATACCCCAGCCCTGCGCCCGTGAGCTTGTTGGTCAGATGCGCAAGGGCAACTTTACCATCAGAGCTCGAGCGACATAGCATCCCAGTGTCCCCGCACCCAGAAGAAGGCATTTGGTCGCAGCGATCTTTTCCAGCTGTAGAGACGGTAATATCCGCCATCGCATGAGCTTGAGATTCAGATCCACCGCTTGATCTGCCAATCTGGCTTTCGTCAGTACCGCTTGTGCGTAGTCCGCAGGGAACGAACCTCGCCGGGTCCATCATCGGTCCCAGATCTGCCATTCGACTTCCAAGCTTCCCCGTTTTGTTCCGTTCCCATCCAACCGCTTGCGGTCTCTCCCCGTCGGAGGCGCCTTCCGACAGCGGTCCCGTGACGCGTCCCTTCCGGCTCGCCGAACCAGACCGTAAACAGACAACATTGATCGATGATATCGCATCAACATGGTGGAGATAGTAGAGAATGTTCCGAAGGGGCCAGCCAGGATTATTGGGGAGAGCTGAGGGATCATGAAATGCTACGACTCGCTAACGCCGGTAAGATCGGGCTCGAAATTTGAAAAAGGCGCACCTCGGAGTCTGGGACATCTACAAAGAAGCTTTTCACTGCTGCGAGAGGGGCGACCTTCCGCTGTCCCCGTACGCCCTTGATCAGGAAAGCTAGCGATCTTCCTTCTGCTTCTGACTGCGGACCTAGCGACGTTCCTAGCTCCCGCATCTCCGCTACTTGCTAACCGTCAGTCAGCTGACAGAGCCGTCTTGATGGTTAACGACATACTTCGTCATCGATACTCTGCATCCCTTCCTCCGATATCTCCCATCCAGGCTTTGCGACTAGTGCCGGGAAGGCGAACCAGTAATGGTAGACATACTTCTTCAGGTCGGCGAACGTGACGAGCAGGAAGGGATTTAGGTTTGGTGTATCGGTGGAGAAGGACGCCATGATCTGGATGAACGATCATGAGACGATGCTTGTTAGATGGCAGCGAGACTGACCGAATCGGCGACCTCGTTGAAGAGCTTTTTCTTCGCTTCGGTATCTCGAAACTCTTCGATAGTATTGAAGTTCTTGAAGACACCTCGGAGCGGTATACTATCTGCCGGTGGTCTGTCATACCTCAGCAAGCCTGCTTCTGTACACCCTGATATCGACTGCTCACCTCTCTCCTTCTCCACCAAATGCACCTGCTCCAAGGCTCACACTCCCGTCTACACCGGTATATTTCGGTCGATCCCCCTTGCCAATTGACGCATCCCGATCAACTATCTGCCGTCCTTCTTCCAGCCAGGCGCTAATTGGTAGCTGCGAATCGTCGAGACCTTGTCGGTCCAGCTTGAGGGAGTTCACTGCTGACCAAAAGGAAGGGGTGGGCTGGGACGGTAGAGGCTGGAATTGCAGAGGTGGCATTATGTAATGAAAGTTCTTCACGAGTGGTTCTGCTCCGTTGGGAGGAACGATCCAGTCCGGTAACGAGAGCAGGCCAGCTGAAATTCCCAACTCCAATATTGGATAATGCGGAAACACGTCCAGGACAACACCGACCCTCGACCTCCACCCCGGTTTCATGACGTGTGCTTTCATGGAAACCCTTATCGCCTTGTCTCACGCGTCAAGTTTCAGCTCGTCCGCCTCTCGGAAGCCACCAAGAGCAAGTTGAATTGACCTGCTTACATCTCTACCAGCGGCTGTGCACCGCTGCGTTTGGTCCGCCAGTATCTACATTCCTCGTTGCATGTCCCTTCCTTTCTCAACCACTAGACGGTTGTTATCGCTCAGCTCGGACCGCCGCTTTGTGCCCCATCATCAACCAGACCGCTTATTGATTTCCACGAGGCTTTCCATTTCGGCCCGTCAGCCTGCAGTTCTCACCACAACCTATTCTCAACAGACGATCCGCAAATCGGCTTTCACTCCGCCATGGCATCGGCATATGCCAAAGGTACACGAGTATGGCTTCCCAACCCAGTATCAGGATGGGTCGCGGGAACCGTATCCTCCCTCACCCTCCCTGCCGATTCGTCTCCCAGCTCCGAGGTGACCCTCGTCGTCACATACGATGGAGAAGATGACGAGTCCCCGAAGACTCTCAAATTTCCCTTGTCAATGCTTAGTTCTGCCTCGGACGGAGCTGCCAACAACGTCCAACCTGCTACACCACCGCCTGAACAGGATGCCGTTCCGCCTTTGCGGAATCCTCCTTTGCTGGAGAGTTCGGAGGATCTGGCGAGTTTGAGTAATCTGAATGAGCCGAGTGGTAATGCTTACAATCTTTATGTGCGAAAGAAGCTGATGAACCCGTCAGTTCTGCATGCCATTTCGACAAGGTATGGGCTACATCTGCCTTATACCTATTCCGGTATAGTCCTGGTGAGTGACCTTGATCTACGTAGGAAGTAGCTCATAACCAGTTCAGGTCGCCCTCAACCCTTTCAGCCCGTTATCCATCTGTCAGTATTCCTTACGCTGTGACCCCTGACAGGCTGATGAATCCCAGACGGTCCCGAAATCATACAAGCGTATTCAGGACGGAAGAAGGGAGATCTCGAACCGCACTTGTTCGCCATTGCCGAGGAAGCACTGGACTGCATGCGGAGAGGTGCAGGGACGGGCGGGACAGATCAGACTGGTGCAGGGGATCAGACCATAGTCGTCAGCGGAGAGAGGTGCGTCAAACACATTGTTCTTTCGTCAGCTGACAGGTCCTCAGTGGTGCCGGGAAGACGGTCTCAGCCAAGTTCATCCTGCGATATTTCGCTTCTGTCGATGATCCGTCGAAAAGCAGCTCTAGCTCAAATCGGCGTCGAATAGCGGACACCAATGGAGGAGGCGAGGAAGAAGGGATGAGTGAGACAGAGAGGCAAATCTTGGCGAGCAATCCTATCATGGAGGCTTTCGGAAATGCGAAGACGACGAGGAATGACAACTCCTCGCGCTTCGGGAAGTACATCGAGGTATGTCCGTATCGATGACAGGCCGCCGGTACTGATACGTCGTAGATCCTGTTTGACAATTCACACGAAATTGTCGGAGCTAGAATTCGAACGTACCTCCTTGAACGATCCCGACTAGTCTATCAACCTGACTCCGAGCGAAACTACCACATCTTTTACCAAGTCCTCGCCGGCGCCCCCTCAAAGGAGCGGAAAGACCTTTCTCTTTCCTCCGATCCCGGATCCTTCGCCTATCTTGCTGGTGGCGGTCCCTCCTCAACCCCAATTCCAGGACTCGACGACGCCCGAGAGTTCCGAGATACCCAAACGGCGCTCAGTACGGTCGGTATCAGCGTGGAGCGGCAATGGCACGTCTTCAAGCTCCTCGCCGCCTTGTTACATCTCGGGAATATCAAAATCACACAAGCACGGACAGATGCGGTACTTGCTGACGACGATCCGGCTTTGGCGCTCGCGACGAATTTGCTAGGCTTGCCTTTGGGAGACTTCAAGAAGTGGACAATCAAGAAGCAGTTGACGACAAGGAGCGAGAAGATTGTCACGAGTCTGGGATCGGCACAGGCTTCAGTTGTGCGAGACTCAGTGGCGAAATTTGTTTACTCTTGCTTGTTCGATGTGAGTCTGTTGTCCTCAATCCGGGCGATGACCATCTGACCATGACCAGTGGCTTGTCGGCGTGGTGAATGAGAGTCTTGGCGGTGAAGGTGGACTTGGTGCGCAGAAGGCGACCAAATTCATCGGCGTGCTGGATATCGTGAGCCCTGGCATCGAGCATATATTACCAATCCTGACAAGCGATCTAGTATGGCTTCGAACACTTCAAAAAGGTATGCCGCAGCTCCTAGGATTAGCAGGACTATACTGACGATACCCAGAACTCCTTCGAGCAATTCTGCATCAACTGGGCCAACGAGAAGCTGCAGCAGGAGGTTCGCGTTGTCGAACAAACTCTGGTGATTTGCTGATGTATGCAGTTCAATGCACACGTCTTCAAGGTAGATCTCATCATCTGGGTGCTCTAAACCACTAGCTAATAACTGCAGCTCGAGCAAGAGGAATACATGCGGGAACAAATCAACTGGACCTTCATCGACTTTGCGGATAATCAAGCCTGTATCGACATCATCGAGGGGAAGATGGGGATCCTCACCCTTCTCGACGAAGAATCTAGATTACCCGCCGGTGCCGATGCTTCGTTCGCTAGTAAGCTCCATCAGCAGCTCACAAAGCCCGAGCACAAGGAAATCTTCAAAAAGCCTCGGTTCAACCAGAATGCTTTCACCATCGCCCACTACGCTCTCGACGTCACTTACGACGTCGATGGATTCATCGAGAAGAACAGGGATACCGTGCCGGACGAACACCTCGCTTTGCTGCAAGGCTCCTCAAACGAGTTCTTGCGTGAGGTCTTGGATGCTGCCCTGGCTGCGGCAAACACAGTCAAGGCGAATGGCGATGGACCGATAGCAAGCAAGCGCTTGGGCGCGACTGCTCGAAAGCCAACTCTCGGATCGATCTTCAAGCATTCACTCATCAGCCTGATGGACACGATCAACAATACCAACGTCCATTACATCCGATGTATCAAGCCGAACGAAGCGAAGAAAGCATGGCTGCTCCAACCTCAGCAGGTCCTGTCGCAATTGCGGGCTTGCGGTGTACTCGAGACGATCAGGATCAGCTGTGCCGGATATCCCAGTCGTTGGACGTTTGCCGAATTTGCTGAAAGGTAATCATATACCGAAAGCTTAGCTGATGAGCAGATATTACGTCTTGGTTAGCTCGAAGGAGTGGAATGCAAATACGGATGTCAAGACACTATGCTCGCTCATCCTTGCTAAGACGCTCAAGGAGGAGGACAAGTATCAAATCGGCCTCACCAAAATCTTCTTCCGTGCCGGAATGCTCGCCTTCCTCGAATCCTTCCGAACTCGGCGTCTCAATGAGCTGGTCACTCTCGTCCAGAAGAACGTGCGGAGGCGCATCGCATACAAGCAATACCAGGACTCGCGGAGATCGACCATCCGGATCCAGTCTTGGTGGAAAGGGATACTGGCGAGACAGCATGTGGAGGGGATGCGGAGGCAGGCTGCGGCTATCAGGATACAGAGGGTTGCGAGGGGTTGGCTGGTACGGAAGAAGTATGTTGAGCTGCGACAGGCTGTCATCAGGATTCAGGCTCGTAAGTTGGGTGTCGTTCATCCAGGGCAACGCTTACATGCGTATAGTCATCCGAGGACATCAAGCGCGAAGACGAGCCTTGGAGGAGAGGACGATGTCAGCTGTACTACGGTTGCAATGCCTCTTCCGCGGTCTGTGAGTACCTTCACAATCGTCTCACAGTTTTCGCTGATCCGTCACAGCGCTGCTCGCCACCGCTGCAAAGCTCACCTGCGCCAAGTCATCATCCTCCAATCCCAATGGCGGCGGAAGCTCGCCGTACGCGAATTACGCGGCCTGCGGACCGAAGCTAAATCCGCTTCCAAGTTCAAGGAGATCTCATACCAGTTGGAGAACAAAGTTGTCGAGCTCACTCAGACGCTACAAAGGCGCACTGCGGAGAACAAAGAGCTCGGGTCGCGCGTAAAATCGCTTGAACAACAGCTTTCGTCATGGCAAGGGAGGCATGAGGAAGCGAATACTCGCGCGAAGAGTTTGGAGGCGGAACTGGCCAAACCGATGGTTCCGACGTCGCAATTCGAGAAAATCATGACGGCTAAAGCGGAGACGGACCGGAAAATGCAGGAAGCAGCGAGACGCGTAGCGGACCAGGAAAGGCAGGTGACGAGACTTACAGAAGAGCTGGACCAAGCTGCGCACGACATGGAGGAGAGACAGTACACGCTCGACTCGGCTGTCGCAAGGAGTATGGAGGACGCTTCGACCATGGTTGGCTTGCGATCGGAGCTTGCTACATTGAAGGAGCAGATCAGCCGGTCGAATGCCCTGCACGCTTTGACGAAGAACCAACGGGAACCTCCCCCTTCACCCACATCGAACGGTTTGCGTTCTTTCGAGAATGGCGGACCCGACCCGCGTGGTCCCAGTACCTCTAGGCGACGGGTACGAAGACACTCGACTGCTGGCACTGGACCCCAACAACATGCTCGAACCTTGTCTTCCGATGAGATCATGGCGATCAAGAAGGGACAGGCGAATCCTCGCGCAGTTTCGGTCATGTACCCACAGAATGGGCCATTGCGTCCTCGAGATTCGAATGGGCTGCCTACCGTCAGCGACAGCTCGGCGGACGAGATTGTGCGGTTACTCGAGGACGAAGAGGGTTTGGACGACGATGTGCTGCAAGGCTTGATACACACTCTCAAGATACCCGCTGCGAGCTTGCACAATCCTCCACTGGCCAAGGAGGTCATCTTCCCTGCTCATCTGATCAGCTTGGTTTCCAATGAGATGTGGAAGCTGGGTATGATACCAGAGTCCGAGCGGTTCCTTGCGAACGTCATGCAGGCAATCCAAAACTACGTCATCGTGAGTTTACCAGAATCTGACAGAGCTGATGGGTAGACATTCAAAGGGGAGGACGTCATCGTTCCGGGTATATTCTGGCTGTCGAACGTCCAGGAGATCCTGTCTTTCATCTGTGTAGCCGAGTCCGACGCCCAACAAGGTATAGCACCGGGTAACGACGACAACGGCGGTCGGGAGCTTGACTGGGAGGCGTACGAGCGACTAGTCAGCATCGTGAAGCACGATCTCGATTCCCTCGAGTACAATATCTTCCACACCTGGATGCTGGAAGTCAAGAAACGGCTGAACAAGATGATCATCCCGGCCCTTATCGAGTCTCAATCACTACCCGGCTTCATCACCTCCGATGGTTCCGGCCGGATGTTCTCCCGGATGTTGCAAGGGATGCAAGGTCAAACTACACCTGCGGCTAGTATGGACGATATTCTCAACCTGCTCAATAAGGTTTGGAAGTGCTTGAAGAGCTATTATATGGAGGAGAGCGTTATGCAGCAGGTGGTTACGGAGTTGTTGAAGCTCATTGGGCAGATTGCTTTCAATGATTTGATCATGCGGAGAAACTTCTGCTCGTGGAAGCGGGGTGAGTGATTGGCGCATTTTGAAATGTGGACGATGCTGACCCGAAGGTCTCCAGCGATGCAAATACAGTACAACATCACTCGGATAGAGGGTTAGTCTTGTTTGTACATCATATGGCTCAGCCCGCTGATGGATCTCGCAGAATGGTGTAAGTCGCATGACATGCCCGAGGGACTCCTTCAGCTCGAGCACTTAATGCAAGCAACCAAGCTGCTCCAGCTCAAGAAGGTATGCTGATGACTTGAGATACTACCCGCAATGCTGACTGGTGAACTATTTCCCCTTGCAATCCCCTTCTGTCAACCAAATCGCTCGCTCCCCTCGCGAACAGGCATCAATGGGCGACATTGAAATCCTCTTCGACGTCTGCTGGATGCTCTCCCCTTCCCAAATCCAAAAACTCATCAGCCAATACCACAACGCAGATTACGAGGCTCCCATCTCGGCGGATATCCTCAAAGCCGTCGCTGCGAGGGTCAGACCGGACGATAAATCTGATCATCTTCTGTTGACGCCTGAAACGGATGAGGTAGGACCGTATCAGCTTCCTCCGCCTAGGGAGATTGCGGGTCTGGAAACTTGTGGGTGGCCTCGTGTTTTAACCTTCATATGGGCGGTCGCTTATGGATGGGTAGATGTTCCGGCTTGGTTGAATGTGCCGCTTGTAAGGCGATTGGCGACTTTCGTGTCGTGATCGAGAGGGTGACGAGCAGAGATTACGGAAGAGAGAGAGAGGATATGTGTTTTGCTTCAGGACATTGTGGAGAGATCGGATGTGTCATGATCATCTTGCATAGCGGAACCATCACCACGTTATTACTCATATCCTCATTGCACGGGTTCTGTATATCATCTTTTTGTGCCATCATTAATGCATCGTCATTCCCAAACGAATCATGCATTATGAAACTCTGCGGAAAGGGAGGCAAATGCCAAGCCAAGCAGCTTGGAGGGGGATATACAATGCGTGGTGGTAAATGCTTTGATTGGTGCTGCTCATCGCGCTCCTCAGACCAGTAATGTCGCCTTTCACCGTATCAGCCATATCAACGGCCCGTAGCGAAGAGCTCACCTTGTCATACAAGCTTTTCACGACGTCGCCCATCTGTTTCATTGTATCCAAGGCGGTATTGTACATCGGCTTGTCAAATCAGCACTTCCTGCCAACACAGCTCCATCCACTCACATCTTCTGTGGGCTCGTCGTAAACCTCTAATGTCCCCACACTCTCATTCAACACCCCATGGAACACCTGATCCAGAATCATCTGACTCAATCTGCTCCCTGTCAGCGTCGATCATGAGAAGCGGTGAGCGGCGTACTTTTCCTCGACGACTTGCAGACTCTGCCCAACCTCCTGTATGATCCACGATAGCTCTACAGAGGAGTAAGGCTCAATGACGCGAACAAGGTTCTGCTCGAGGAGTGTGTCGTATAGAAAGGATAGATGTGATCGGATAAGTGGATCTTTTTGAAGCTCTACGTGGATGTCCGTCAGGGTGAATCTTATTACATACGCGAATGGCAGACTCACGATCTTGGTAATCCTTCAAGGTCGCCTTGAACATCTCCAGACTCCGCTCCTTCAGCGCTGTACCCGTTGCTCGCATGGCATCGAGATCCCGTCCACCGTGAGGCGCGGCGCTCTTCAACAGCAGTAATGGAGGAACATCATCGGGCTATACTGTATCAGCACCACACCACCAACAGGTTAGAAAACCTTACCAAACCCATCATGATCTTGCACAACATCATGTACTTTAACGCCCGTAATGCTCTAGGATCCTTGTCGTCCGCTTGAGTGAGACCCTCGAACGCCTCGAAGAAGTATGAGTAGGCGGTTTTGTAATCCTTGTCGTCTGCGTTGACAGCTCCTGCTTGTAGATCGAGTTGAGCTTGGAGGAGGGGTGGGCAATAAATGGAGTTGGCAGTGGTTCGTGCGGAAGTGAGAGCGGCCTAGGAAGCTCTCAGTTAACCATCAGAGCGGAAGCGGCTTGCTCACTTTCGCTCGGGGAAGGTTTTGGATGGCATGAGCAGCACGGGATTCGAGCAGATAGACCTCAGTAAGGATGATCTTGTCATCCAGCTGTTTCAATTCCTTCAAGAGCGTCTCCGTGGCTGTCAAGGCTATCCGGTACTGTTCCGCATCGATCTGCCTGTTGCATCCACTTTCAGTAACGGCATTGCATTCGGGACGCCTCAGCCTCTTGCGGCTTGGAATCGAGAGAAGCTACGCACAGTCCGACAAGCTTGATCTCCAGACTTTGTCTTAAGAAGACCCGTTTCTCATCTCTTGCCCATTGTATATTATCGTTCGTCACTTGCATCTGGAGATCTCGGGAGGAAGGGGGAAAGTAATCAATGAGTGTTCGAACTGAAGGTGACATCACTCGTCAGCCCATATGTTCAAGATGCATAGCGCTTTCAGCTATTCGCTGGACAATGGGACTGACTGAGTTTAGCCGTCTTAGCCTTGGCTATTTGTGACATGAATGTCCGCGAATCCTTCACGAGTTGAGCAAGTTCCTTCGCTTTGCTAGTCATCACCATCAGCGATCATGCTTGCAATCCCAAGGTGTAATAGGCGCTCACTCATGATCCCGATACAACGCTCCAAGCTTGATCAACGCACTCTCTTGATCTCTCAAACCATCCTCATCGTCTAATCCAACCCATCAGTACCTGCAACCAAGCGAGATCCTAACGAAAAGGCGCTGACCCGCTTTCCGGCTTAGTATACTTCGATACAGCTCCTCCGCTTCCCCAGGATCGCTCGATGATGCTGCATTAGCTTCGGAGAGCTGAGCCGACACGTCGGGAAGAGCGGGTATGACGGCCATTCTGCGAGGAAGGATGCGCAAGCGAATCGAGTTGAGGAAATGGTTTCTTGGCTTGAATATGCGGACTTTCGTCTGGGATAAATCACGATATTGAGGTGAAATAATGGAAAGACGGATGGAGATGGGATTCTCCGTCGTCGAATGTCGGGGTGCAAAAAAACGTATCCATCATTCCCACGGCCTTTATTGCGATCTAGGAAATGCACCGAGGATTATAAACCCACCATCACTCCTGACGACCCCTGGCCGTGGGCTGTCACATAGCCTCGCTCCACCTTCCTTTCGAATGAGTAGTTCTATTAAATATTTGCTACCTCCACTTGCTCTGCATAGCTCAGCTTTGTGGAATATGGAGGGTTTTGGGGGGTTTCAATGGAAGATTGCCCCGCTGGGCCAAGAGCATCCGCTCCGAAAGATGTTGTTTCAGAGTACGATGCTTGAAAATCCAAGAGTCCGAGCAGAAATATGCATGAAGTCGGTAGTGAGACCGATTTGATATGTCGCTTTCAATTCCACCGAGAGCTTTCGCTGACGAAGGTGATGCATGTTTACGTGGTTTGGGACTAAGCCATTTAGATTGATACGGAATACGGACAGCCATACTCAATCGTTTCGCTGATATACGGTAGATTTGTATGGGAAGCCTCGCAAAACCCGTAACGAGATATCGATTGATCCGAGCGCCCAGTTCAGTCGGTGATCGTGTCACAGCTGAACCAGAAGACCTACTACGGTACGATTGACTCCTATCTGGGAAACTCTCTCAATGTCGCTGAATATGTCATAGCACGATCCACGAAAGATTTCGTGACTTCCGAGAGGCTGAGGAAAACCGTCAACTTAGCGGTCATACCAACCATGAAACTTTCGCATGATCTCGTCTTGATTTGGGTTGTACCCGCCTTCCGTGGTGATACGAACGATCTCCAAACCCAGGGACGCCACACTCTCACCTTCGTTTGGATACGACCTACGAGTTGGTGAACGTCGCTGTTCTATATCAGTGCTGGATGCCGAAGGAATTTCTTTGTCGCTTCCGTAGTGGACCCTAACAGGATATCTAATCCCTCCCTCCCTCTTTTGGCTCGGATACACGTCCTTAGCTGATACAGGAGAATTGACATCGGGCAAGACATCTGGACCGAAATAAAATACCTCGGTAGGTGAGCTGGAATATCGGATAAACACTTCGTAGGACAAGGATAGTTGAACTCGCGATGTTCCCCCTACTTCCTATAGCGCGGTGAAGCAGGATTGAGTGCTTTCCCAGATTCATGGAGCAGACCACGGACAGTGAGTTTTCTCGATCCCTATTTTCATAAAATCGGTCAAAGCTGTAACGAGTGCGTATGGGTCCATGCGTCAATCACTTAGAGTCTGGAGGCTTGTAGCGCGGGATTGTGGGCTTGACGGGAATCTCAGTCAATATTACCAAGTTCTGATGATGTCCGTCTGATAGAGCCCTCGAATAAGGCCTATCCTATTAGCGTGGATCGGAAGCGAAGAGAAGGAAGTGAACTGACCGATTTCGGCTCTCGGGAAGGATCGCGACGTTGTGTGAAGTGTCGTGATCAAACTTGTGCAAAGGCGGATTTACAAGCTCGGAAGCGCTGGAGCGGCACTTCATGTTCATAATACGCTGTGAGCGGATCTAAACAGATACAGGCATCAATCACGTCGGAGATGCAGTGGCGCGAAGGCGATCACAGGATTTTAGGCCAAAGGATGTCCTCGTGGTGGCACCTCGCTTGTCCACACAAGCACAAGATACGGTTGTATGGATATCACTGGATAATTTTGGCGAAACATAAGCTAGACTCGGCCGATGAAGGCCACTTCTTTGCTCAGTCATCCATATCAACTTCATCGTGACAAGCCACAATCGCCTGTCTTCATTGCATACACTACGTCCTATCGATCTACATGCTGGTCCACCGTCGCAACAATCCTAACGCACTTCCCACCCTCCAAAGCTCACCCTCCGAGCAGTCTGCATTCCCCCAGTAATCAGCGCTTCACCCTTCCCCTTGATCCGTCCAACACCTTTCCTCAGCTTGAGTCTCGGCCATTTACCTACTCCACCTCCAACCGTCGCAGTCCGTGGGATATCAATTACCCTGCTTATCGGCTGTAACGGTCTATCAGATCCATCAGCATGTTGTCGATCTCAGTATAGGGCAGTCACTACATACCCATCAGTCCGGATCTTCAATCCAAGCTTCTTCCGATCCCTCCATTTCCCATTCCCCTTTGTTTTCGTGAGCTTATGCCCCCTCTTTGGGCCGGTCGGGGTTTCCACGATCATCTGTTCAGGCTCGTCGAAGCTTGTCGGAGCACCTGGCATGACGTTGGCCAGTCCTGCTTGAAGAGTGAGTTTAGGAAGAGCTGCGAACGAAGCTGGGTGGACTTCGATTGGGATTGGCCTGAGTCCACACATCAACCGAGGCTCAAGCCTTGTATATAAACAAGGGGGACTCACATTGGATCGAGAGGGTGTGGTTCTTCGGCGATACTGAGGAACGACCCTTGTACATACAGACTAACGATTTGTAAGCTAATGTCCGTATGGAAAGCGTGGAGAAATGATTGCTCACTCCATCGGACCATGACCACCGACCATCTTCCCCGTCCCAAGCCTCTGACCTTCCTCCCAAATACCTCTCAAATGCAATCCCATAACCCGTCTATGCCTATCCCACCTCAATCCCGCATCGTGCAGTAGCTCAGCCAGAGCTATCGATTCGCTCATGAGACCTTTGGGCGAATGACGTACTGGGAAGAGGTGTTGGGTTAGGAGGAGGGTGAGTTGTCGAGCTTCGTTTGAGGCGAGCTTACGGTGGATTACCTCAGTGCTGGCTGGCTGGGTCGGTTTTGGAGACGGAGGATCGGGTGTGGGCGGGGAAAGAGCAAACACTGGTATGGACGAAGGGTGGGTCGTCGCGAGGGTTGGGGAAAGTGCGAGAGCGGCGAGTAAGGAGCTGGGAGTCTTCGGTGTGATCGGTGGTGGAATGGTCATATTGTCTGAGCTGATACAGCTTGTGAAGTGGTGAGTAGGCTCGGTCAGCAGTCCTGCTGCTATCTTCAAGTTGAAATCAGTAGTCTTTACAGTGGACAAGAGACTTCTGGTGATGCGAGCGCTGAAGCTTGTCATGCGTGGTGTCAATATTCCAAAGGAGACCCTACCTGCAACTCGTTTCGTCAGTGGAGTACCCCAAGATCAAAGGATCGTCAGCCAAACCGACAACTGGATCGGACATCCGGCTCGGACATCTGGAACATAGCGCGCCATTGTGGACATATCAGCCTCGATTCATCGTGTTCCCCGCTCCTCTCGGATTGGCCTCAGTATACTGCGCCCAATTCTCCTCTTTCAACCTCTTCTGCTCGGCTTTCTCTTCCGCTTCCATCGTCCCATCCTGTTCCGTAGCGAGTTCGAGCAATTCTGATTCAGTCGGTGCGTCTGCCGATGCTTGCCTGACATGATCTCTCGAGTCAGCTGGATTCAGACGAACGAGTCTTAAACCACTCACCCTCCACCATTCATGATGTTCCCCCGTCTTCGCTCCTCTTCCAGATACTCATCGACAGTCATGGTCGGTAATCTATGAGAACTCCTAAAGACCTCGCTCCTTAGTCTTTCTCGATCTGATAGATTGCCATTGCTGGGTAGGATGGTAAATGGCTGTAAAACCCTTCCACGGCCAGAGATCAGCTGTCGAGGTTTGGCCTGAGCTGCTGTCCGGTCCAGTCGCCATGTATCGTCCTCCACACGGTTCTGCTCTGGTGGTATTTGAGGCGTTGATACATGTGCTGAAGCGAGGAGTTCCAGCTCCATCCGTGTTGATGCAAGCGAGGCGAGGGCGAGGGTGTAAAGGAGCCGAAGGAGAAGTAAGGTAACCTCTCGGGTTTCGGGAAGGTCATCGCCGTTGACAGAAGTCGAAGCAGTCGAGGTGGAGATGACTGCTGGTCGGCCACCACTTTGTGGTAGAAGGTAAATGATGAATGCAAGGGGAGTTGAAGATGGTGATGGATGGGTCGTAGATAGACTCTAGCAATTGTCAACGATTGACCAGATATGACAAGCATGATATACTCACTGAGATCTGCTCGCGAAGCTCCTTCTCACGCTTGTACTGCCTTATTTTCGCCTCTCTCCGTCTCGCCGGGTCTTTTGGAGCTGATGAGCCATTCGAACCCATTGAAGAGCTCTCGGCTTGCTCCTCGGGAGTGAGCCCCTCGTATGACAACAAGAGAGCCAAGAATTCGCTCATAGCTGTCTAGCGCGCTCGTCAGCCAGTTTACACGGAAGTAGGACCTCTTCACTTCACTCCGCCCCAACGCCTCAATCCGATCCGCAGTCCCGCCCAGACCTCCTTTGCCCTCACATTCCGCGACGACCCACCCTAGGGACATGAACACCATCTCGCCATCGCCGAGCTCATCGACACTCTCATTTGTAGAGAAGACGCCAAGAGACGTGAGCATTCGGGATGTGAGGTGAAGGTCGTCGAGTGCAGCCCTGAGGGTGGATTGGGCGGAAGGATCAGAAGGAGAGAGGGTGTCATCGAAGATTGGTAAAAGGGATTGAAGAGTTTGCGAGTAAAATTGAGGGAGAGGAAGGCTCCCCGTCGACATGTTGGGCCCGAAGTTATAGACGGGATACGGTCAGAGTTCGGTGATTGACTTGGCTTAGGTTTGCGAAAAGAACTGAGAACGGGTTGAATGACTGTGGAACCTTGTGATACCGAGATACTGGTACCCTGACGTGTCGAGTTCCCCCGAGTTTCAGCTATTGGGTTTTGATGTGGTGAGGTTTCCATTACTTCGTCAGGTGCAGGCTTTTTCGCCGCTGTTTTCCTTACCTCTTGGCAGCCGCTAGAGTCCGACTTCCCCCGCGGGACCATCCGCTTCTCAGCCAATCACCCCAAGAATTTCTCTTCGCTTCAACCTCGACGACTCCAGCTCGAATAGCCCCCAAAAACCTGCTAGTTAGGTGTTTTTGATGCCGTGACCGGGGGATGCTCAAGACCTTGCGGCTTCGGCGCCTGGCTGGTCAACCATTATGCTCCTGTACATTCGAGTAAGTCCGTCCTAAGGTCTTGCATGGAACTCGTTTGAAGTATGGTAGCACGACTCCGCAACGACCCCTTTCATCAACAGCTTCCATCCACCGAGATGACGAACCTGGACCTTCGAGCAGACCTTACGAGCCTCCCTTTTTCTCCCCCACGACTCCTCCACCCACATCTTCTGCGAATATGCGCGTCCCCTGGTCTGAGCGGGGTGACTTCGACAGACAACTCACTCATTGGAAGCTGGATGACATGAGCCAAGATGACCTCGTCACTGCATTACTTAGCCAGCTCTGGAGCTCGGAAAGATTCCCCCGCGAGGAGGCTCATCGAAACGCCGAACGGATCTGGTCTTTGTACCGGAGATTTAATCTTCGTTCCAAACAAACCCTTACTCTCCCGACCTTGCGCCGGCTCCTTCTCGCTGTAGCCAGACACGATGCGTCCATCATCCTCCGCAACGAGACACATCGAGGGGACAAAGTCGTGTCTCAGCAGCGGACGGCCGCTCGATGGGGCACTCGAATGGCGACTATCCTTCGTGACATCCGCTTCGTCGGTGGTTTGGATATCGACCAGTGGAAGGCGTTTGATGCTGCAATGGGACAGCTTGCGCGGTACGGAGACGTTCGACAGGTTGAGCAGATCGTTCATGAACTGGCACTACGTCCAGGTCATCGTGATCAGAAACAAATCCTCATTCACCGCTTGACTGCGATATCGGTACAACTCCGGAATCTGGCTTCCACGCCTCGACCGAAAGGTCAGTGGGCGGCTACTGAACCCGACGAAGCGTGTACGTCAGCTCTTTGGGCGCTCCTTCGAGATCTTCGGGACGATACGACCACCTTGGATCCTTTATCTGCTCGCCTAATGATCATATGTGTCAACCTCCTCCGATCGCATAAAGTCGATGAGGCGATATCTTCGAGATTGGATCGACTGCTCAAACAACTCTTCACCGAAGTGTACAAGCTTGATCTAAACATTTTTTCGATCAAGGAGGACGTCCCGGCTTATTTCAATAGAGATGCGGTCAACGCGCTTCTTGGTTACCTCGGTCGAAAAGGCGAGTTATGGCGGATGGTCTCGGCATTCGAGACGTTTGCGAACCCGAAGCAGGCGGAAACGGATTTGCCTGCCGTGGAGGAGACGGGAGCTGAAATTCCAGCGAGCTTGCGTAGCCAGATGAGGCAGGTACCCAGCTATATCTTGAGCAGCTTTCGAAGTCTGGATTGGACAGCACTACGCATCACCCCGGCGACTCGAGCGGATTCTAGCGAGTCCATCGATTTTCTGCCCGCCACCGAGGGCGCGATAGGATCCGGATCATTAGAAGCGAAACGATCGTATAACGACTATCACCCTTCGCCTCCCATGCCTTTCGACATCGTCGAGACCTTTCAATCTACAAGACCGATCGCTTCCGAGCCTACGCCTTCCATCCCTTGGACAAGTTCTTCCGGACAGGGATTCCCCCAAGGATGGACAGCTCCTGTGCTAGTCAATAATCTCCTGTACCAGACCATGCTGCGATGTGCGGCCGAACAAAGGGATCTGGATGTCGCCATGTACCTTGTCCGATCGGCGCATACCGCATCGGCCGAAACACAAGGCGAGTGGATTAGGAGTGTGCTTACAGCTCAGAGCGCATCACTGGAAACAAACGCGGACATCCGGGCGGAGCGCTCAAAGGTAGTCGCGGCAGATGGCGAGGCTCAGCCTGCGGAGGAATCAAATGAACATGATGTCCGTACGACGACCTTCGCCATGCGCGGTACTACATACGAAGACGACTTCGACGATGACGCGACTGACCTGGCCAAGCCTCCCGTAGGAGATGAGACGACGATGGAAGGGGTATCAAGTCACTCCGTTCCTGCAGCAATCGTCACTTCGGGCTTAAGGAAGGACATTCATCTCGGGAACTCGGCTGATAGTCGAGCAAGAGCTTCAGTCGTGGAGTATTCCAACGAGGACGATTTCAACACAGAGGAAACCACAGGAACCCCTTCCAGCTCGGACGCGAACGACGTAAGCAGCCTGGACGATCTCAATCCCTCGCTAGATAAAGTCCCCGCTTATCCGGGACGCTATGATTCGCTTCGACGACCGAGACTTAACTTCTCCCCCTGGCTATTGGACGTTGCGTACTGGCTACTCCGTCAGGAATACCAGGCTGGCCGTAGGCAAGGTCCTCGATTCAAAGCTTTGAAGCATATCATGGAGGATGCAGCGGAGAGATTGAGGCAGGAGATAAAGGTCCTATACAGGTGGGGCGATGGTGCATCGAGTGATGGGCCTGCAGACGGTGCGCCACCTCTACGGCATGTTCGGAACCACTTCATCCCGCCTTTTGCCGGCTATACCTCACGTTCCCTTCGTTCGCCTGATGCTTTGGTGCGGCAAGCCTTCGACCCCGCGGAATACCTGCGCGATATCGAGACCACTCACGTACACATCTCGGCCTTACTCGTTGAGTCCCAAGGGCATCGCAATAACGACGTAGTGAGAAGAAGACGGCAGAAGAGAATTTGGGCAATCAGGCAGTATGAGCGAGATGGAGCAGTGCGGAGCTTGAAGGGGCCTGACCACCCTGTTCCTGCACTAACCTCGTCAAGCACGTCTGAGCTTAGGTCCAATGAGACGGGTGGAAGTGAAGGGAAAGAGGATGACGAGTGGATTTGGAAGGATGGATTGATCGTCCGGAGATGACAGATGCATGCTCCTTGATTCGTCCATGCCGACCGGCGGCAGCTAAGCAGCGTTCCTACCTCCACTTTTCAGCCCACTGTAGAGTCGTACAACCGCTTTCGGGAATTCCTGAAAAAGGATCCGCGTGCCATCCCGATTCCCCGAAGTATAATGCGCAGCTCAGATTCTTAGCGAGGTTCATAATCACTCCCTCTGTGTGCTCTCGCAACGATACGATAAGTTATCGACTTGTCCATCATGACTACCTTTCATCCGTACTCGGATCACGCTTTCAGTGACAACCACTTCGCCTCAACTTCAGGAGGCTCAGTTTCACCTGATACAGACGAAGAAGGGTCTGGTGTGGGGAAAGCGAAGATCGTTAAATGGTCGAAAGAAGGACCGGTGAAGAATGCTTGTTTGAGTTGTCGAAATAAAAAGGCGAAGTGCGATGGGGCATCACCTTGTTCACAGGTGAGCGAGGGGCAGGATCCTATCCAAAAAAAGGCGACCGATGTGGGCTGGAGGGTCGAAGTCAAGCTGACGAGAGTCCTGTCTGGTCTGATAGTGTCAAAAGAAACAGTTGGAATGTGTATATGTCAAGTCGCGTCGTGGTGGAGCGAGGAAGAAACGAGAAGGTGGGGGTTCAACTCGTCCTGTGCGTTGGGCAAAATGCTGATGAGGGGGGAAAGTGGTCGCTCCGAGTGCGCTGAAGGAGTTTCTGAAGAAGTTGGATGGTTTGTTGGGGTTGCCTGATTATAGTCAGACCATCAGTCCTGAAGCCTCGGAAGCTTTGGATGATGAGATCAATATCGTTCGAGAGTTTGTTTCGCGTGACGAGACGTAGGTTCTTGCTCAGCTCAGACGAGAGGGCTCAATGCTGATACCCTAGGGTAGAGTACGCTGCTATTACAACGAGATTCACCCTTTCATACCTGTCCTACCGCCTCGAGAACAACTCGATTCAGTCTTGTCTATCCTCCTTTGCGAATCGCCTTTCCTTCTGGCCGTACAGACTATCCTTGTCCTCGTCCCTCATGCTCAAGATCCGAATCCGAAATCAGCAAACTCGAAACGTCTACGAGTCACCAGATCACTCGAACTCGGAAAACAGACGATGGATCTCATTGAACGGACGCTTGACAACCCTACACTCGAGACCGTTCAAGCGCTCTGTATACTCAGCCTATGGGAGTGGGGAAATTCTGGCAACTTGGCGAGAAGTCGTGCTCGGTCAGGCCAGGCGGTACAGGTCGCGATGGAGCTAGGGATCCACGAGATGGACCAGTACTCTCAAGGCGGAAGGGCTTTGGAAGGTGAAGATTGGAGACGAGATATGGCGAGACGGACGTGGTGGGTTGTCTATGTCGCTCAACTCACTTCTGCCCTCGTTTCCGGCACCACACCTATCATGGGCTGCGACGATCCACGAGTCCAGATTCATTTCCCGGTATGCTCGCTCGACGATAATACATGGCCCAACTGGGTCAATACCGTCCGGCAGTGCTCTCGGGTCTTCGCCATTGTCAATACGGTTTACTACTCTGAACTGGCGGAACATACTGCAGCTTGGGGTGGACGACCGGATGTAGTGACAGTCGATGTGAAAACCGAGATGAAGCGACAGATGGTGGAGATTGACCGGCAGATTATTGATCTGATGAAGCAAGCCGAGGCAATGGCGATCATCGAGCTCGTACCCGGTGGAGAAGAAGAGGTCGTCCGGAATCAACAGATGGCGACACGTCTTGGTCTCGCTGTCGTTCACATCCATATCCATCGGCAACAGGCTTTCCCAGAGGTCTCGCTGTTCAGCAAGAGGATCTGTGGTCTACCTCAGGCTCCGGACTTTTCGGCACACATAACGGCTCTTGAGTCGGTTTCAGTCCCGCAAGCTCTCGCAAATGGCGATGTACCGATGTACTCCCAGTCACCGGCGTATCAAGCCCCGAACAATGGCATGTACGCGGATGGACCTAGCAACGGACATCACATGGCAGATGAAGAGGCGGACGGCGACTTTGACTTCCTAGACGAGATGTGGCAACCGGATACATTCCCCGAGAACCTCCCTGCACCATGGTTCACACGCGCCGGTGGCGCTGCATCCCTTTGGGCACCGCTTGATAGTACACCGATCCATCATCCACCTGTTGCCGCATCGATAGCGCAAATCCCTACACCCTCATCGGACCGCCGGGCCTCGACGGTATCGACAACCTCAACCAAGCCTCATAGAGCCTGGGGAGTCGATGCGACTGATAAACCGGAGTCACCGACTCCGCCTGACGATCTGCTTATCTTCCCACCGGGTATCTCACTTGCGAGATGTGCAACGGCAGCACATACCATCGTTCGATTAGAGGTGCTTCATCGGAGTGCATCGATAGCCATGTCAAATGGACCGTATGTGTTTTCCCCTTGGCTCTTACTGCTCATGCTGATCAGGAGACGCATAGACCGAAATGGATGCCTTTCTGCGCATGCGGTCTAGTAAACGGGGCATATGCTTTCCTCCTGCTCGCCCTCGCGGTACAAGCAGAGAACACGTTTGGCGATCGATCCGATCGAATGGCCGATGAGGTCGAAGCTTTGCTGACCAATGTCAAAGTTATCCTAGCGGGTCTGGAGGCTTATGGTGTCATGTGGTCAGGTATAGAGGTCATGGCGGGTGAGTCGGCTTTCGATCCTTTTCGATCCTCGTCGTTATATCGGTAATAACCTTGTGGGCTGATGTAAGAAAACAGGTGAGGTGAGAGCAGCGCTGGAAGCAGCTACGAGATTACCTTACGAGGTCAGAGCTCAGATCGGATCTGCAAGTCCGATGGAGAAAGGGAATGGGAATCGTTTCTAGCGGTGTCAAGTTCATCGGAATGTTCAGAATTCTTGGGAGTTACAAGTCAAATGTATAGAGAGTGTACTGTTGCATTTCGATACTCAATCTGACAATGCAAAGATCTGCACATAACATGTTTTTGATGACACGTAAGTTTGGCTGGATGGGTAAGAGGAAAGTGCCACTTCGAAACGTGGGATCGGCGATTTCTTCTCACCCGGGTTGTGCGAAATTTCCCGGTGGTGGATTACTTCACCAGTCTCGTTGGGTTTCCAAACGGTATCCTTGAACCGTCAGACAGAGCGTTCACGATGGTGAGTCTCTCTTCCCATCGCCCCTACGTCACCTCTGTCACATTCGGTTATTGGGTCATCGTTGGTGGCGTATTCTTGTCTTGAACGCTTCGAGCTGGGAACAACCAATGGTTAGCTATCCTAGGCGGATGGAATAGTCTGGCGGTCAATGCTGGGAGCCCGTGATCATGGGAGAAAGGTGTCACGGACTTCAGACGGACCTGTTGAAGCTGGATAGAGGAGCCGGACGGGCTTCCGATTCATGTTCAAGAATGGTCAAGAAGAGGCATAGACATTCAATTCCGGTCTTCAGCCAAACGACCCGTTCTGGCTCCGGATCTCCTGCTACGATCCATGCCGGATCATCTCATCTTTCTCTGCACGCTCTCCTCCATCGTTCCACGTAGTTGCAAAGTCTGGGGTTCCGACTGACACCATATTCCCCGCTAGCCCTCCCAAAAGACCTTCAAGATCAAGCAAAAGCTCGCGAAAAAGGCGAGGCAGAACCGACCCATCCCTCAGTGGTTCAGATTGAAGACGGATAGTGAGTCGGATACCTTTTATCACCAGGACCATTGCTGATGAAGTTTTCAGCGAAAATCCAGGTTCGTTCCTCTTCTCCTTGTCCTCCGTCCAGCCATTCATCCCCACACCTTTCCCCTTGCAACCCTCTCCCCTCTCCTCACCGCTCTCACCGCTCTTCCTCTCTGCGACCCCTTGCGCAAGCTTGCTATGGTTCCTGACTCAATGGCCTGCTAGAGAGTCTCTCCTTGTCGCTGACCCTTGAGTACAGTACAATGCGAAACGCCGACATTGGCGACGAACGAAGCTCAACCTGTGATCACACCGATACGATGGAGTGAGAATGGGCGGGGAGATGAGGGAGGAGGCGAGGCGGTGTAATGATAGAAGGCATAGGGGCGGTATCATGCATGCCATCCTACGTCGTTCAGTCAAGGAACACGATCTCTGCCCTATCTGACATCTATGGGACATCAGAAGCTGTCGACCAAGCAAGAGCGTTATGCATTGGAGATCAATCGCCTTGTTCACGTCAGCCGTTCCATGGTGAGCAAAGTCGGTGCGAAGTACGGAGGCTTAAGGAGGACCATGTAAAGCCCTTGATCAACATCTCGCGGGCAGACAGAATATGGTTTGACCGTTCAGACTCGGGTCGGACGTGAACGCATTCGATTGTTTCCAAGAATGGTCATTACTTCGCCATGATCGGCATGCATTTGTCATCCTACATGCTCTGAACACGTCGAACGCCTCATTTGTATTCGCACTGATTCCAGCACCACTAAAGTTTCCCGAAGAGTCACCCCGGATAGCTTCGATCCAAGCTGAAATATCACCTAACCCCTCCAAGAGGATGATGAACGATCCTTCTGCGGTATGTCCTGTCTGTTTTCCACTCACCACAAAGTCGTAGCTGATCTTTCGTTCATTTACTTTCGCCAAGTCAAGACTTGTCGGGGACTGTTGATATAGACTACCGATGTTTGGCCTTAGTCTTTTGTTCTTTTCCTGGCTGCAACATGAAAGAAACCTTGATGAAAGTGTACTGATTGGTTCGCATTTCTACCCAACTCTTACCGATTGGACGAATCAGATAGGTTGGGGCCACGCTTCAAAGAGAACCTGTTCACCTGGCATCGAGAAGAACAGCCTTGTCTGATGCCAGGCGACCAAGGGAGCTACGACGAGTTAGGAGTATTCACTGTTCGTCGATTGGCTCCAAGGGCGAAGCTGCCATCCTTCGAGGGTGAAAGATGAGGGGTATGTCAGGGGACCATCCTCTCTACGACTTCGACCAGCGGGGATTCAGTCGCGGTATATTCTGCTGTGTGTCGATCTAGGAGGGGATGGAGCTGATGACAGTTTAATGACAAAGCTCGGACACAGGGATTTTTGAAAGGCCAAGAATTGCTCCGGCGCCGCTAGCTCTTCGAATGGTGGGAGGACGTGGATGAATCTGATGACGTGGGTAACACCTCCGTCAAACCCTCTACCTGTCCGACCACCTCCTAACGTATGTCTAATACTCACGTCAGAGTTGACGGAAAGTAACCGGATGGAGACATCGATTCTCTCCCTACCAGAAAATACGATCTATGGGACTGTATCTGGCGGTGTTTACCTCACTCGGCCCGACGTTATTCCTGTACTCACTCCCTCCCGCCTCGTATGTTGTGGGTTGATGAGATTCGGTGGGAGGGACGTGTTGGTTGTCTACAGCGAGGGTCGACGGCACATGCGGGGTAAGTCCCCGTCTCCCAACCTAGTTGTATATCTCAAGTGAGCTGCTATGATGGCTGATGTACTGTTTGGACAGGCTGGTTACCGGATGACGACCTCAGTTCACTCTTACGAGCCGAAGGAGCGATAGCCCTCGCTCTCGAACTATTCTGGTAGGAAATACCAAGCGTCACAGACACACGTTGAAGTCCTCTGAGCGAAGTATTAGGGTTCGAGGTGGTCCAGAACTGTGGAAACTAATACGGTTCGGACTTTAGGGATTACGGCCTCTTATCGAGCTGGAGAAGCTGAGAAGGGACGAGGTGATCTAGGATTGGAGGAAGCGAGCTCGGCTTGGTAAGCAAGTTGGTGAGTCAGATTGAGATGTTCAGCGAGGTTACATGCTGCCTTTCCTTCCCGAATGGTAACTTCACACCCCACTCAGCCGAAAGACCTTTGTCGTTGACTACCAGGGAAGGCGCGGATGACTTTCCGATCGGGAGCACGAACGTATCCTTGTCACCCGTACCACCTCAGCAACCGTCCCAAACATCGTCACCGACCCAACACACGGGAAACATACCCTTTTCCACACCTTCAACGGTCTCAAAACCTTCCACCTCCGCACACGATTCGGCACAACCCTCCTTGAAGTCTCACGAACGACCGATTCGCACTCTCCACTCACCTGTACGGCGGACCATGCTCAGTCGCTCCATTTACAGTACCCGAGATACAGGCTCTTGCAGGCAGAGTTCAAGCTCGTGCATGGGTCATCGATCATAATAGGTCGTAGAAAATGCAAGATATAGATCGAATTCGATGCGTGGTATAGATGCAGGCGTCTCCTGCCATTAATCCGCACCAAGGATGAAGACCACCTCACTAGGCCTGACGAAAAGGGCTCTAGGCCGCTCAAACCCATTCCAATCCTGAGCAAAAGGGCTTACACTCCGCTTCGTCGTCCGCGTCTCTTGTGGTCGACCGAGACCCAAGCCTAGCCCGAAGAGCTTTGACGACTTCCTTGACATGCTCTCGCGGATAGCGTCAAGACGTCTCTGACGGGCGAGCTTGGCTTCGACGTCGGGGTGAGATTTCGCTGGGGAGAGGTGGAAGTAATGTATACCTTCTTTCGCGCCGGAGGGAAGAGTGTCGACCTCGAATCTGTCCAGGTCTTCTACTTCGATGCCCACCCATGGACCGCGATACTGAAGTGATCAGCACAGAGTAGTATCCTTGGAATGAGGAACTCACCCCGCGCATGTGGCCGATGTACTTGACCTGAGCCTTGAACCTGGCTCTCTTCGATGACAGCGAGACAATGCACGGGATCCCCACAGAAAAGGACAGACCCGCACCAGTGAATGGCTTGGATCCATCAGTGATAGTGAACCTCGGAGGTGATGCTGCCTCGACTGAGCGTTCTGGGGGGTCAAAAGCTGATGCGGGGTGAAAGCGAAGGGCAGAAGCTGTACTTTGCACGCTCGAGCTGCTCGACTTCCGCGTCTGCCGAGGTATACTAACAGGTGGAACTGGCTTCCTTGGTGATGTCGAACGAGCGAGGTCAGACCTGTCAGATCCCTCTGACCGGATGACTGGGTCAATGATCTGGGACGACTGAGGTGTTCGCGCTTCGGGCGGCTCGTCCGTTGAGCTGGAAGGCGAGCGGACGGAGGGCTTCAGCTTGGGCATCGGCATGGACGTAGGTGGAGGGCGATTGCGGAAGGAAGTTCGGCTGGCAGTTGAAGCGTTGGATGTGCTTCGCAGACGAGCAGCGGTGGCGGAAGAGAGAGGCTTAGAGGAGACCGGCAGAGTGGAGTCATCAGTTTGAGGGAGCTCAGGCGATCGCCGGGTGGCGAAAGAATTAGAGGAGGACAGCTGGAATGGTCTGGGTGTGGTGATGGTCTTCGTCGGTAATGGAGGGCGATTGTGATTACTGGGAGCTCGGCTTCGGGTCGAAGCAGTAGTTGAAACCGAAGACGTCCGGGGACGTCTAGTTGTCGAGTCAGATTTGGCAGTGGGCGCGGTGATACGAGAGGCGCGACCGGCAGTCGAAGACGTCTTAGCATTGGCTGACGATTTCACACTGGAGATGGACGGCGCTTTGCTGATTGTAGAAGGCGCCTTACTCCCGACAGATGCGATCGTTGCAACGGAAGTGGTCCGAGGTCGAGACGGACCCGCTTCGGCATTTTTCGAAGCCAAGTTTTTATCGAGTTTCGCGGCTGGAGTACTCGATGTCATCGCTGGCTTCGAAGCTATTACATTTGACTTGTCCGTCCTACTAGTCCTCGAAGATATGAATGACACTTCGTCTGTGGTGTCCAGCTTGGGAGAAGGCCGAGTGACGAGCTGTCTAAGCGGGCCACTCATCGATCTAGGGATAGCTTTCGGCGACGGACTAGGACTAGTAGAACGTAGCCGACCGATGGGGACGGTAGTACTCGCTTTCTCAGCTGTAGGGCTGCGTGCTTGGGGTCCTAAGCTAGATCGTTGAGCAAGCCGATTCGCAGAAGTGGATCTCGAGGCTGGGACAGAACTTATGGAGGCGGAATTAGAGAGACGCAGGCGCTTGAGACCGTTGATTCCGCTAGATTCGGGAGGTGTGGGAGGACGGGTGCGGATGGTGGACGGTCGGCTGGACGTAGCGGTGGCATTGTTGCGGATACTAGCGGCGTCATTGAGGGATGCAGCTTGAAAAATGGTGCAAGGTACGTTGGGACGCGGTGCACTCTTCGGACTTAAGGCGATCCGAGCGGACCTCTGAGGCGTTACCGATGGCGCTGGGACGAGGTCTTTGACCGGGACGTCGATTTCTATCATGTCAGCTTCCGTTCCGCCAGTGCACTCACCATCGCTAATCTCCTTCAGCGACCAGTTCTCTAACCCGTCGAAGCCGTCCGAATCTCGGATCTGCATCCATCGTCGCCGGATATGCCCAAGTACGCCTTCTTTCGCCCACGAGATCTGCTGCCGGCTACGTGATCCTGCCGGGAGAGCTGTTAGGAGAGTGACCGGGTCTACCTTAAGCAGGATGGCAGAGACGAGAGCCTGGCGTCAGCTTGCTCACAAGCGTGCAACTCACCTGATAGATACGCGGACCCTCAACGCAGCCTTGCGCACTCCCGACACCATCGATCACCTCCTTCACTAGGCTGTCTAGTACATCTCCAGCGAAGCCTTTCCCTGACACCACGTCCCAAAGTTCCGAACTTTCCGCCACCTCCGCAAAGCTGAATATGAGCACATGTCTCGTGTGCATCTCGAGCTCTTCGACCATCTCCTCCAGCCCGTCTGTCCATACCGCAGCATCTCGACCCCTCGCTCGGAGCCCAGCTTCGATTCTTGTCCTGATCATATCGATGCTTGGGAAAGCCGAGACGACGGTCTTGGCGGTGATGGTCGACGTAACATCCTTGACGAGCGTATCCCGGTTTTCTGCCTCTGCAGATCCGACCTCTCGTCCCCAGCTCTCGCCCCATCCTTTGACAAGGTAGCTTCTCGCCCTTTGCCCCAGGACTACAGCGCCGACATCGCTGGAAGACGCAAATCGCCAGACCCTCGCCGCTCTTGCCGGACACCGTCGACAGTGGCACTTGTTGAAGTCCAATCCATGACAGAAATCATGCACGATTCTCGCCTCGACCTCCTGGATAAGCGTTTCAAGCTGAAGGTACGCTGCCGCTCGATGTATCTGGAAAGCCGTGAGAAGATCGAAAGTCCGGTTGGAGAAGTCGAGATGACCGGCGTACATGTATCCGAGGCAAAAGTGGAGGGCTGCGGGTGTGAAAGGTGGTGTTGCAAGGTGGATGTCCGCTGTCGAGGTTGGGCGGAAGGATGAGGGGTTAAGCAGGACGGAGGCGAAGTAGGGTGATCTGGAAACTAGGATGAATCGGTGAGAAGGAAAGATGGCGGTGGAGGACAGTGAATCAGTTGAGAAGTCGGAGCGATCTGAGGTAGAGTCGGGTGTAGCCTGGGGGGCAAGATGTATTCGGACAGCGCAGTAAAGCTTGCTCCTCCACATGTAGGTCAGGTCCTGACCCAGTCTATCCCGCCGTTCCGCCATATTCCCCTTCCGACCAAGCGAGTCTCGCAAACTTCCACCGATACCAGAGTCATCTTCCGCACTGATCCACTGCACAACGTCTCCGAAGCCTTCACCGGTGTATAGCCATCTGATGTCAGCTCGATTGGGGTTGTCAACCTACTCTAGTTGCGCTTGAAACATCTCAGGTGTATCACCATGAGTCAACCGTAGGATCCCGTCCCCGTTTCCTCGGACCGTCCCTTGGCTCGTGATGGATTGCACTGAGAGACTGCTGCTTCTTGCCGGAGGGACCGGACTGAGCCGTCGAAAGGAGGAAGGCGGCGATGAAGTTCTTGATGGATAGAGGTTGGGAGATGCACGAGGTGAAGGGGAACGTAGGGACGTTGGGGAGCGGGAGAAGGGTCTCGAGATGAAATATCGATCTTTAAACGCCTCTGCTCCTCTCAGCTCTACACACTGGCCTACCTAGAATGAGTACTTACTCGGTGCTCGAGCATAAATGACCGCTACCCATCAGCTCTCTTCTGATCCAATCGACCCACCTTTGTGACCCCATACCCTTCCCTCTTCCCCCAGATTTTCACTCTCCCAACTCACATCTCCAAATCTCTCCTTGGCATGCTCAAACAAAGCCCTCAGATCCCTCGCCCATATCTCAGTCGATTCGGCCACCCTATCTTCCACACTCGGGAAATCCGGAAGCAAGTGTGTACTTTTCGATCGTTTCTTGCTCATCGCTTCTACCTTGTCCGACTCGATTCGCGTAAGGCATGCCAGCGATATAGGAGCAAGGATAAAATGAAGCGAGGCGAAAGTGCTGAGACAGGGCGAGAATGTGCAAGACGGATCAAGGACAGGCCGAGACGCGGTTCACGGCGTGTTTCATGTTTCAAGAAATACACGTCACGTCATGGGACTGGTCAACATGGGGGAATGAGTGGGGAAAATACATCCGTGGTCTCTGAACGCCTGACTGAACCGTAAAGACCGTACTCGTACAGCACTAGTACATCAAATGTTGAGCATCGAAATCAAACTATCACCAAGATCTACCAAGACTGAATAACGCACTACTCCTATTGCGCCTCAGCAAACGTCCGTACCCCTTTCAAGCTGTTCGCAGCGTGTTCTTTCGCCTTGATGACGACGTCGATATGTGCGCTCAATTGTGCCACTACCGCGTCTTGTAGTAAAGCTGTCTTGTGTCGGAGCTCCTTCAATCTACAGACGGATCAGCTGGAATCCGCGAAGTATATCAAGGTAGCTTACGCGATATTCGTACTCTCCAGCTGTGACTGTTGCGTGAGAACACCCTGTTGACTTGCCGTGGACATTGCCGTCACCTCTGTCTCAAGCTTTGCTACCGTCCGATTCGCTTCCGCAGTCTCGGCGTGGAGTTGCTGTTACGACATCAGCCTATGGATCACAATTCTGAGCCAAGCAGTGCGACTTACATTCTTCGCGTCTTCCGCTTGCTCATGAACGACCTTCAACCGAACCTCCAAATTTCCCACCTCCTCCTTCTGCCTCTCAACAGTTTGTCCCAACCGATCATACTCATCATCCAACGCGATCGTGCTATTCCCCAACTCGAGCGATTGCTTCCTGAACCCCTCCGCATATGCATGTAACGCAGGCCAGATGACCGATCTCATCCTCCTCCCAGCGATTTGAACCTCGTTCAGATCCTCCACACCTAGGTCTAACTCGACATTGTAATCCACATCGCCTGGGCCGAGTATCATCCCCTCGGATAAGGGTTGGATGACCCCGATCTGTTGGCCGAGAGCGGTGTAATCTGATAGGAACTGCTCGAACCGGTCCATCGATTTCGTCACTTGCATCTCGTTGTCGTACGCCATCTGACTCGTTTCGGCCGTCTTTGTCCGTAGCTCTTCGAGGTTCCGCGTAAGAGTTTCTCGCTCATGGTTCATCCGTTGAACCTCATCGGGTGAAAGGTTCTGAGCTGCGACCGCTGCTTCTGTCTGTGCAAGCTCGCGGTGAATATTTACGAGTTGCGCCTCTGCTCGTGTTAGCAACCTCTACTAACGGGAGTATAGGACCCTCACCATGATCGGTAATGCCAGCTCGTGCCCGTCCATTGCCAACCTTGATCTTCTCCGCTTTCTGCTTATGAAGCTCGATGAAGGCGATGAATTTGGTCTTATCCGACATGAGCTGGACGTATTCGTCCTCGAGCTTCTTCAGTGGTGGCTGAAGCGCATGTCAGCGGACTCGGTTCTCGTGCGCGTGATACTGACCTCTTGTGCTTGCAGTTGTTGCAGCTCGACGTTCCGCTTCTGAACCTCTGTTTCCAGCTTCTCACACTCGTCAAACGATGCTTGCGCCATGTGATCTGTTTTGCATCAGCCACATGTTTCTTGCAAAGAGGACCATGACTCACCGTACACCTCCTCCAGCTCCTGCTCAGCCTCCGGAAACTCCTCGGCTCCACCATCGAACCATTGCTTATACGTCTTCGAGGAGAAGTCCCAAAGCAGCCGTTCCTCAAGATTCGGATGATCTATCGGCAAGTCCTTCGCTGGCGTCAAGAGCGGATCAAACACTATCTCCGGGTCGAACCAATTGTCATGAGCCTGAAACATCATCAATAAATCGCTAATCTGAGAACAACTTTTACGTCTCCGAGACACCCACCTTGCAAAGCTCGACCATCCAATTCAACATCGCCAACAAAGGTGGCCAATCCCTCCCACCTGGAGCACCCAAACCCGTCCGTCCAATAGTCTCCATAGCAGGATATCTCAAATCCTTCAACAAATTGATCGCGTCATCCTCAAACTTCTTCGTCCATACCATCCCGGGATCTATCAGTTCTTGAACCAAGAACCTGAAGATCGATTGGAAATCCTTCGTCGTTGGGGATGTGAATGTCTTCGGGACGAGAGGGATGGGACATCGGTGCATGAGGAGGTAGTCTGAGATGTTTCGGATACAGGATGATTGGAAGGCTGATTGACGGATTGGTCTGGTGTCTTTGGGGATTTGGGTCGAGAAGGCGTTGAGAGCTAGGGATTGGCGGCCAGATGTATAGATTGAGCTTCGACGAGCACTGGGAGACCGTCAACGATGCACAAAATCTCCTAAAGTGTACAACATCCCCTAAGATGTTGACTCACCTGCTGGGAACACTGCGCATAGTCTGAGGTGTCCGGCCATACATCCCCCCATCTCCTCTACTCCCACTCATCATCCCCTGCGCATGTCCGCCTTCTCCGCGATTAGGCGCCATAGTTGACCTTCTCTGAAACCCCTCTTGAGAGCTCGAGTGGCTGATCCCGAGATTTCCACTATTCGGCATCGTCGAAAGTCGGTTGACGTTCTGAGTCGGAGCGAGATTCGTTTGGGAGTGGGAAGGAGCCATTGACATCCTTGATCCGCCGAGAGTACGGATAGCGGGTTTCTTCATGGCTGAGGACGGGACGTGGATGGATGAATGAGGAAGAGCATTCCCGAAAGGTCCCTCAGAGGCGAGTGTACGGCGCCGAGCATCCATGGCGGACATGTTTTATGTGGGATAAGGGAGGTGATCAAGCCGTTTGGACGACCCCTAGTCACGAGAGCGACCGTCAAGTCGACTTCAAGCAATCCGATAAATCCTCGGGACAGATTTCGCCGTTGACGAGCAGCGTCAGAGTAGCCTTAGCGTGTGTCGTGTTTGAGGAACCTGTCGCGATTCGGGCACAAGGAACGAAGAATGGAGAAGTTGAAATATGGATATGACAGCCGCTTGTTTACATTTCTATTGATTTTCGCCTCCTACTTCAACGCGTCTGATTTCCTTTCCCAAAGTGGCAGTTCGCAAGGAGATTACCGATGACTGTTTTATCCATCCTCGCTCTTGCATACTATTGTCTACCGTATGACCTCCTCAAATACATCTCTCACGATCTTCCACTCCTCTTCTCCACCGCCACCGGTCCTCCAATTACTGATCGCTAATCGGATCGCACCCTGGCCTCGCCACTTCGTACCCGTCACATACATCTTCCGCGTGTTATTGATGACTTTAGTCAAGTTCGCAGCAGAGTTCGGATCGGAAGGTGGAAAGGGAGAGGTCGGAGCGCCACAGAAGAGAACGATATTGAGTGGAATGATCGATTGATCTTTGGTCGATCCGGATTTTGCATTAGGAGAGTGATTCATGAGCTCGTAATGAGGTGATTCGTCAAGGTATCTCGCTATCCGCTGAGCGAAGGCTACGTTTCTTCGAACAATATCTAATCCGTCATGAGCTGATAAGCTACTCCAGGTGAAGACGAAACTCACCGGCGTACCCCTCCTTCCCTAGACTAAGGAGGCTAGCAAACAACGGCAAAGCGCGGAACCGCCTCGAGTTGTCAATGCCCACGTAGAGCGGATTCGGTACAAGCTCATGTATGATTTCGCCCTCTGCTCTGTCCGAGTGTAGGGCATCATTCGATCCAGAGGCGAGGTAGGCGGGAGCTGATGCGAGTGGAGGAGCGAAGATATCGGTGAGAGCGGAAGGGGAACGGGTGAAGAATAGACCGCAATCGTAGGGCACCTGCAGATCGTCAGACGGGAGCACAAAGATCCCTATCTGATAGCACCAACATTCAGCCATTTGTGTCCTTGGAAGGGGAGGTCAGCAAGCCTTCGTACTGACAAGGACAACTCACCGTCAACTGTCAAACTATCCGCCATGTCCATCCCCTCGACAAGCCCGTTTAACTCCGGCACGACTCCAGCGAACCCACCGAACGCTGTCGTTTAGCACTGCTCACTGGCAGGACATACCAGCATCAACATGGAGCCAAGCCCCATACTCTTTACACATCGCCGCGACCTCTGGCAATCCTCTCCCAAACCCACCAGTATTCACTTCGCCTAGACCATATGCCACGATCACCCCTCGCCCGATCTTTTTCTCTTCGGCTAAACGAGATTCAAGAGCTTCAAGGTCGAATGCCAGCTCGTCGTCGGGCGCTGAAGGTAGGGTATGGATGACGTTCGGTCCTGCTCCGATACCGACCAGAGAGCCGGCTTTCAGGATGGAGAAGTGAGGGTACAAGCTTAGGATGATGATAGGTGGACTTGGGATGTTTGCACCGCTTGGTGGACCGGATTGAGCGTACGAGTAACCTTTGGGCAGGTAAGATGAGCTAGCATATAGATGGTCCCTAGCACATGCTACTTATCAGCCATGATTATTGGCAAAGCCCCACCTAGACCAAGGACATTCGCAGAGGTTGCACCAGTCGTGATCGTCCTCCCCTGATACCGACTCCTCGGGATCTGAAGCAGATCTAGTACTAATTCCAATGTTCTCGCTTCGATGGCCGTACTAGCCGTCACTCCCGGCAACGTAACCTGTACATTCTCATCATAGCTCGAAGCTAGCATATCCGCTAGTTGAGCAGCTTCAGTCACTCCGCCAGTGACGAAACCGAAGTACCGCGGTCCGCTTTGTGCTTGCAAGCATCCAGGAAGGAGGGTGTCGAGCAGGTACTCGGTCGTCTTCTTCGTTCCTCTACCCATTTCTGGTAGGGTCGAGGGGAGTGAGGAGATTGTATGCTGGACTGTCGCGGGAGTAGGGAGGATGGGGAGATCTGAGAGGGTGTGGTGTCGGACAAGGATGTGGGATACGACTGTCGATAGGGATTCGTCAAATCCTGCGGTTGATTCAGACATCACTGGCTGAATCAGTTGCGGATCGACCATTTTCCGGCACGAATCGGAAGAAGAGGGAATTTCCAACAACATCAAGGGGATTGTGTGAACGCCACGTGGCAAGTAATGCTTCTCTCGTATGCACCGCCTGACATGAGACACGTCTTCCCGCTGAGTTGGGCAATACTCTATACCACCCGAGCAGGACTAGCGAGGCGCACATGTTGAGCGACACATGCCGTAGCAAGACACATGCCTGAAACCGAGATATGGCCGGCGATAGCTGTCTGGAGTGAGTATCTCTCTTTACTCAATATTCCTTCACAACTGACTCTTGGCAGGTACGCTCTCAGAGTGGCGTAAGCGAGGTCTCTATCATTGACATACAGCTCCTGACCAGAGCTTAGCTGCCTTCAGGTCCTCATCGAGCAACGAGCCAATGTTCCCCGAGAATCCGATAGACCTCAACCAATCGCCTCCACTTCGACTTCCGTATCCACACCAACTACCACACCTTCTAGACGATCTTACCACGATGGACCTTCTTCTTTCTTCGCCTTCGACCTCTCCTCCCTCGTTGGAAGGGATTCATCCAAATCACCGAAATATCCCGAGAAGCTGCTCAAGGTCATGGATGGGACATTGCAGCGGATTGCCATGGGACAGGAAGCCAAGTGAGCCTCGCTATTTGAGGTTTGACATCAGGCTGATTGGTGAAGGTATTCGGATCAGCGGTTCCGACGGACGGCCGCATTGTTCTGGAGCTCGACCTGGCCGGATAAAGCCTTTCAACGACAGATGAAGGAGAGCCGGAAGATCGAGGACCTGATACTCCCCTTCGTCACTACCGCAACCAAGGCATTGAAGAAGGAGGACGAGCTAGCAGATGGAGCGTGGAAGTGGGAGTTGAACAATCAAATCGCGCTCTTCCTTGACCTCCTATCCGACTCGCTGTATGCGGTCGGACCTATACCAGCGGAACTTTCGACACGGTTGGAAAGCTATCGGACTAGGTTAAAAGCTCCGGATCCACCGCCCAGTTCGGAGAAGGGGTCTTCGGATAGAGGTCACGGAGAGAGGAGCGATGCGGAGAGTGTCAGGAGTGGACGAAGTGTGAGGCGGGAGACAGTTGAGGGCTTGAGAGAGAGAGAGACGGAGAATGTAGCTGCGCTGTTTGGGGTAATGGATGAGGAGCTGGAGCAACGGCTGAAGTCATTGCAAGGAGTCTGTACGGAGCAAGCAGCTCTAGAAGATCTGAAGGTTAGTACTCCCTCCTTACACTGGGTATGGTCCATCTGATTATAGCAGACATGTCTGAAACGCCTCAACACCGACTCACCCTTCCCCTACAGCCCTAACGACTTCTCCGACTCCTCAAAATGGACGACCTGGCGAGGCAGCGAAGTGTCCACCCTCTCCCAAATGATGCTCCTCATGATGCAGTCCAACCCCTCTCTCGTTCAATCTTCCGATCGATATTCCAACGGCGATCTCTCAGGCCGTCTCGAGGGGCTTAAGCTCGACACTCCACCCTCGCAGTTCACCTATATTCCCCCTGATCCCCTTGAAACTTATTGCGAGCTGCTGAGCCGGTGTCTGGATTGGGACCTGGAGGTGCTCAAGACCCTACCTGAGGACGAGGACGTATCGCTCGGCGTGCTGTCGCTGGATCACGTAGCTCTGCTGAGCGAGTGTGCGGTCCGGTGGAGACTTGCGCCGAGCTTTCGGGCTTGGATCTTCCTCGAGGCGATCGTCGAGCGGTGCGAGCAGGGATTAGTGCCGACTGCTTGTGTGCATGAGGCGACGGCTATGGTGCAGAAAGTCCAGGCCGAGATGCCATCGTCAACCTGGACTGTCTCAGATGTAAGCCTGCTTTGGTATGGCTTAGCTGATCATTCAGCGAGAAGGTGTAGAACGAACCATCATTCGAAGAAACCTTTGCTTGCTAAACGCCGTCAACACAGCTCTGGAGTATGGCGAAGGCGGCTATCACTCCCCTGACTTCTTCGAAGCGGTCTCGGACTGGCTCGTCCTCGACATCCGAGATGCCAGTTTACCTGCACTCGACGCAACTGCACGGAACACATTGGAGCGCGTTAGGGCGCAGGCATTTCAGTCATATATCCAGGAAGCATCGGATCGACTGGAACATGAAGGGAGCAAAACGAAGGCTTATGTGCTCGGATTGGCGGGGTGGATCGAGAAGGAAGCGAAGAAGTTGAATAAGAAGTTCAGCGATCCCATAACCGAGTGCGTCTTATACTTCACAGCCGCACGCCAAGCTGATCGAATGCCTTTCAGGAATGTCGACCTCGTCCCGATAGTCCTGCAGCAACATCTTACCCTTTGGTTCCGAGATATGAAGGATGTCATGGCAATACCACCTAAGCCCGCCAAAGAAGGGGCTGATATGGAGGAGGCTTTTGCCTTGTATCGGAGAGCGCAGAAGCTCATCGACATGGGAAATGCTTTCTCAACGTGAGCAATGATCGCGCCCCATCGAAGTACAAGCTCACTACATGTCCAGTGAACCTCTTCATTTCGCCGTTGCACCGATCTTCGAGGGAATAGTGAGACAATGGCTGGATCAGACTGCTACGAAAACACGACAATGGGCAGACCAGGTAGATCTTGTGCCTCTGAACAGCTGGACTCGAGCTGACTCTTCAAGGCATTGGCAGTGGACAATGTGGGTTGATTGACTTGCTGAATCGACTTAGGCTGACCGACACCAGTTCGAACCCACCTCAGAAGGAGGTCCTTCATCCTCCGTCACGGACCTATTCGATTCCTTTCGCAGTGCAAGCGACTTCATCATGGAGCTCAAGTGGCCTGATGAACAGCAGCTTGCGTACTTCGCAAATCGCTTAGCAAAGGCTAGTGCGCACGATCTTTCTGTCGGATGGTGATTGACTCCAAGCAGATATTCAGCTTGTCCATCAACGATTACTGCAGCAAGATGGAGCAGCTCTTTGCCAACGACATGCTACAGGAGGAAGCATCGCAACCTGCACCGACCGCTGCGAAGCAGCAGGCTTGGATCGAGAAGGCCAAATCGACAATAGCTAGTCTACAGGGAGAGAAGAAGATTCAAGCTTTTTTCAACTTTACACCTGCAGTGCGTGCAATACTCCTACTTTACCAATACGCAAGCTAACACTCAGTGTAGTCGTGCGTGAAACTGAACAACATCGAAGCCGCTCGACAACAGCTCGATAAGCTTTATCGGGATATGCGAGTGGACGATCTCGCCGCTTACGACACTTCCGAGCCAATCCCTGTGCCTGAGCAGCAGAACTACCTCTTCACCGTCAAGGTCGTTCTCGCCGAGGATCTGACTATGGACGCTAATCACAAGCTTCCCGATAGCTTCGTCATTCTCAGTGACGAGCAAGGGAATCGATACGCCAAGACGAGGACTATCTACGACGATACCGATCCGAGGTGGGACGAAACGTTTGACATACCTGTCCGAGCCAGCGCATGGTTCATGGCGACTGTTCGACACCGGGTACTAACCGGCAAACACGACTTGCTTGGACGGGCGTACCTCCGGTTGGATCCGAAACAGCATGTCGATCTGATTTCGAGAGATGTACTTCTCCCGCTAGATACGCGGGGTAACCTGTTGTTGCGGATCAGTATGGAAGGCGAGCGGGATGACATTCAGTTCCACTTCGGTCGAGCGTTTAGATGGCTCAAGCGAACCGAGTCGGATATGGTCCGCACATTCGTTGATAAGGTGAGCTCGGTACCGGCAACTACGCTCATGACAGATGTCTCCGGTCCTGCGATCCACTTTATCCCGATCCTCGATTAGGTCCGTCATCAGGCCTGGGAACCCGCTCGACTATAACGAGGCAATTGGCAAGCTATCTGCAGCATACCGATCAGTCGATTACAACGAAGCTCTTGGGAAGCTGCGGGCGGTGGACTACAACGAAGCCCTAGGCAAGCTTACCTCGGCTTATCGCAATGCCATCGGGACTCCAGAGTACTCCATACCCCTTCCAGCATCAGAACAACGATCACTTCCGCAGACTCCTCAGACTTCCGACAGTAACCATACTTCCACTGCTCCAGCTCGGAAACGCGGACCTACCGAAGCGGAGATTGAAGCTGCAATCCATCCCTTATTCGATTATCTTGATGCGAATAATCACACCCTCGCTTCGACCCTCTCCCGCGATGCAGTGCAATCCGTCATGGCGAAGCTGTGGAAGCAGATTCTCATGACCATCGAGGGGCTCATCGTTCCTCCATTATCCGACAAACCGTCGCATATGCGTGCGCTAAGCGACGGCGAGCTGGACGTAGCGCTGAAGTGGTTGAAGTTCCTGCGTGACTTCTTCTATATCGGTGGGGATGCTAGTGGAGTACCTCTGAGTACGCTGCAGAACGCCAAGTTCAACGAGATCTTGAGTGTGAGGATATACTACGACTGGAAGACGGATGACCTGATGGAGGTGAGATAACCCTTCTACATATGATGCGGGACTGACAGAAGTGTATAGGAATGCATACGAGGCTTTCAGTCGACACTGAAGTACCGAGCGACCAAGCCGAGCAAGTCACTTATGTCGCAACGGAACCTCGGGACAATTAAGGCGAGGAAGAGTGCGAAGCGAGCTCAACCTGCAGGGGCCGGGAACACAGAGATGATCATGCGGATCCTGAGGATGAGGTGAGCTGCGTCCACATCCCATCCTCTTTGGATGACAATCGCTGAAGATGTGTGACATTAGGCAAGGGACGCAGGAGTTTTTGGCGCAGCAGATCCAGACGATATCAGTGGTGAAGTTGGAGAATCCAAAGAAAGGGAGAAGTCTAAACCGGGCAAGATGAGGATACCAGTCGCGGTCGGTCATATCTGTATAGTCATCCACACTACTTGTACTTTGCATCATAAGCATTAGATATGGGATTTTGCTTGTTGACTCAGGTTCGTAAGGTATTCCAGGGGAGATCACCCGAAGAACCGGTACGAGCATAGGTGGAGATCGCCGCGGGAACGCGACTGGTTCCACCCGCGCGACTCTGGTACAGTGCTCAAAAGAGGTTTCTTTGTTTCGCGGTGTAGATGGGACACAGACCTCCTCCTTCGCCGTTGACAACAGAGTGGGTGGAAATGAAGTGATCATCGCGCAACCGATAAAAGAATAAGCTATTTCGAGACGGGAATTACGAAGCCTATCTACAAGCGTCACGACATTCCGCAAGCTGTGCGCGACTCTAAAACAACAGCCCATCAAACCTCCTTCCTCCGTACCGAGGAGCAACTCAGCTCCAAGTCGACATGGCATACAACAACCTTACCTCCCTAACACCCTCTCGACCCGCTCCAACCCCACCTACCAGCCGTCCAAGCCAATCCTCAACGACCCGGACCAATTCTTCCTCTTCATCACGCACGACCCCTTCATCCAGCTTCTCCTCAACAGCCTATGCGTCGAGTTTCCCAATCCTCAACCCTTCTTCCGCACTTGGACCTGCTCCACCATCTGGCCGCAATACTGTGGTTCGGACTGGACCGGCTAGTGTCAAGGAGGAGGGGTTGAGGAGTTTCATGTGGAGTAAGAGGTGGTTGGTCCTCGGCGGATCCGAGCTACAGATCTTCAAGAATGAGGTGGGTTGCGCTCTCACCCACTACACAGACAGCAGGGACGGTATCGAAGCTGATAGTCGAGCCTACTCAGCAATCATCCTCCCCGGCTTTCATCTGTTCACTAAGCGACGTGATCGATGTCCAGCGAGTCGACCTAAAGCCATTCTGCGTCGAACTCGAAATCAAAGATAAACTCCTGTACTTCGCCTTTCGATCCGACGAAGAAGTTTACGGATGGATGGAAGATATATACTCGAGATCACCTTTGATGGGGGTCAGTCAACCCACGAATTTCGTTCATCAGGTTCATGTTGGTTTTGATCCTGTTTCAGGGGGATTTACCGTGAGTTCCCGTGCACCTTCCCATAGGGGTAAGACAGAAGACAGTGATTGAGGAGGGTTTTGTTAGGGATTACCGCCGCAATGGAGTAAGCTACTTACTTCGTCGGCTATCACCAAAGAGGAAGCTGCCAGACATCCTGAAGCGGTATTGGACGTACTTCAGTTTTATACGCAGCAGCAGATGGGAGGGAGTGCGGGGGATTACCAAGCTCCTTCTATGCCCAAGCTACCACCTCCGACACGGACGACGAGTATTTCGGCGATGAGGTTTGAAGGTGTGGGATTGGCTGGACAACAGCAGCAGCAGCGGGACCGAGAGAGGGAGAGGGAAAGAGATCGAGAACGGGAAAGGGAGAGGGAGAAGGAGAGGGAGCGTGATAGAGATCGAGATCGAGAAAGGGGCATGTCACAGGCTTCACGGTCTAGACCGGCTGAAGCGAGGAGGATACTTAGCGAGTCTCGATCAGAGGTGGGTCAACCTGCACTAGACCATCTATTGACATACAGACTGCCGCTGTGGAAAAGCCAAGACAGCTCGTCGCAGAACGCAAAGCGCCTCCTCCCCCTCGACCGCCAGTCAATCAAACCAAGTCTGACCCTAAACCTGTCTCCCGACCACCAGATGTCAAGCCCGAACCTATACCTGCTCCCTCTGCTCCAGTGCCACGAGAACCGACCGTCCGAGCTGAAAGGCGGATAAGTACGATGAATGAGGCTCAGATCATGGAGAAGTTACGGTCGGTGGTCAGTCCCGAGGATCCATCGCAACTGTACTCGAAGATCAAGAAGGTTGGTCAGGGGTGAGTGGCTTCGGTACAGCATTTACTTTGTGCTAATCCTTCCTGATAGTGCTTCCGGCATGGTATTCGTAGCCAAAACCCTGTCGAGCGGGAAGAAAGTCGCGATCAAGCAGATGGACCTCGCCCAACAACCTCGAAAAGAACTCATCGTCAACGAGATCATCGTCATGAAGGAGTCTCATCATCCGAACGTCGTCAACTTCCTCGAGTCTTTCCTCGTCAAGAGCTCGGAGCTTTGGGTGGTCATGGAGTTTATGGAAGGTGGAGCTTTGACGGATGTTATTGAAAACAATAAGTTGCAAGAGGATCAGATCGCTTCTATTTGTCTCGAGGTGAGTGTACCCATACCCAAGAGAAGATCAGGATTTGACTTGAAGCAGACATGTCGAGGTTTGCAACACCTTCATAACCGAGCCATCATTCATCGAGATATCAAATCCGACAACCTGCTCATGAACACCCACGGGGAAGTCAAGATCAGTCAGTCGTTCCTCTTCTCCCCTCCTTTGTTCTCTGACTCACCCGTTCATCTAGCCGACTTTGGCTTCTGCGCAAAGTTGACCGAACAAAAATCCAAACGAGCGACAATGGTAGGAACACCTTACTGGATGGCACCGGAAGTGGTCAAGCAAAAAGAATATGGTCCAAAAGTCGATATCTGGTCCTTGGGGATCATGGCGATCGAGATGATTGAAAACGAACCTCCTTATCTCGATGAGGAACCTCTCAAAGCGTTGTATCTGATCGCGACGAATGGGACGCCTACTTTGAAGTCTCCCGAGAAGTTGAGTCAGGATTTGAAGCATTTTTTGAGCGTTTGTCTTTGTGTCGATGTTTCGTTCCGTGCGAACTCGACAGAGTTGCTCAAGGTGGGTTGAACGTTCATCTTCGATTGGAAGGATAGGAGCTGAGTGAGTTGTGTAGCACGAGTTCATGTCTGGGGCCTGTCCTGCGCGCGAGCTAGCACCATTGCTCAAGTTCAAGCAGACTTTGGTGAGTAACGCTCACATCCGGGAGGGAGTCACGCTGACCCGGTCGTCAGACATAAAACACCATGATACATGATGAACGGAAAATGAATGGGTTAAGAGGTTACGTCAAGCTAGATCAAAAGGAGGTAGTTGTCATCAGCATGTATCTGGGTAGACATGAGAGCAACGCGATGTACGGGAACGTCTGAGTATGAAGAGATAATCGCCTGCATCCTAGCACGTGTATGGAAGATGATGAGAAGAATGATGTAAAAAGATCCTAACCCTCCATATCCCCTACACAACCTCGCGCTCAACCAGCACGGTGATCGGCGTCCCTCCCATACCCTTCCCGTTCCCCATAGACGAGATACCCACCTTGTCGTACTCATCATCATCTTGATCGTACTCCTTGGTCGAAGACGGCATATCGTCCCATACGGCTCCGGTTGACTTGACGATGGTTGACCCGAGATTCGGAGTGAAGAAGGAGGTGCTATTGTTCCATCAGCGGGTGTCAGACCTGACCTAAAGCGGATGAAGTTGAAGTCAAACGTACCCGATGTCCGGCTTGGCTCGATCGAGTCGAAGTAACCTCTTCACCCTATCGATCCACTTCAAATACTCGGCCGTAGCGTCCTCCGCGATCCCAAAGAAAAGGAAGAAGACAATAGCTAGGACCACCGCCAACCACCTAGAGAGATCGGTGCTGATGAAATTCTCCGCTGCATAGTAATACCTTGGGAAATCGGTGAACGGGACCCGACCGACGTAAGACCAACCGTAGTGGACGTCGGACCAGTCGAAGGGTAGTAGGTCCTTGGCGTTACGGATGACATAGTAGAGTAGGTAGTAGAGTGAGAGTGGGAAACCGAGGAAGATGTCTGAACCGGAGAGTGCCATGAGTCGTAGGTATTGACTTGAATTGAGACCGCTCTGAGAGGACTTGAGGAGGGTCTGAAATTGGAGTCGGCGGGTGAGGAAGAATCGGATGGCGTAGGCTGTCATGACGGGACATACCGAGATCAGCAGGTTCGGTATGTAACGGTGGGATGAAGGCTTACCGCCGTAACAGGCTGAGACCAGGCTGACAATGACTGGTGGGAGAGAGACCAGGAAGATCGTTGGGAGTGATCTCCAGACGTAGAGTGCACAGCCGAACCCTCGACGATGTCAAAGCGTTGAATCAGGCGGACTTGAGGAAGCATGATTCAGTAATACGGTGACAGTAATATCAGTCGTAAGCTGATACATAGCGATGTTGCGCCGATGCTGAGTGATCGCTGCATTGAGAAGAGGAGAAATAGAGCTCCTTTCGTTCCATCTTAGCAATAAAACGTTAAGCTGAGAATACAGTGGCCTGATCCTTTTGACCCCTTGAGACTTTTCACGCCCAAGCAAAACGGACTATACTCATGTTGACACGATGCCCTCCGATTGAATAGAGACTGACAATACCACCTCAGATCGATTCATGCTGAGATGATAAGAAACAGCTTCGTCCTGTCTGCATGTTGTGTTGCAGTCGGCCTGGGTAAAGCCGGCGTGGGAGATATACGGGGCTGCTCGGAACAGCATGATCATGACGACCTCATCATCGCTTGGATCGCTTCGGCGTCCGCTGGCTCTTCGCCCTAGCCTAAGTGCGACCATCAGTACTTGTAAGGGAAAGCGATTGAGTCTTGAAAGCTGTAATGCGAACATTTGTTATCCTCCGCCGGTCTGTAACGATGTCCACAGGCGTCTTCAACTCGTGTTTGCCGCCTCCCTGACGATGAGACTTCGATTTCCTCCGCGTCCCTGCCCCCTCATGCGCGGCTGGCGCTCCTGATTTTAGATCGAGGATGCTTCGACTTCGCACTTCTGAATATCTGGAGAAAATTTTTGACTCAAGCGTAGACGAGACAACCTCGGCTCTCGCCACATATGGCTTCTTGAGAGCTTTGCGCCAAGCATCATACCGTCCGCTCCGGTATGACGCCGGTAAAGAGACACCGCTTTCGGTCCGGATCATTTTCTTGTCGTCCGCTCCAGCAGCGCCGCCACCGCCGAAGCGCTTCGTCTTTCGATCCCATTTCAATTGACTCGCCTTTTGAGGGCGATGTGCGTTGATACCCTCGTCCTGAGCCATGCCGGTCGCGGCTGGTAACTGAGAAGACAAAGCTTCGTTACCGAGAGAATACCTGGCCATGTGTAAGTTCAGCCGCGCGGGAAAAGCGAGGGAAATATCATACGCCTGTTCGTCGGCCAGGCCGTCCGGAGCGTGCAACAAAAAGAATTCCGGATCTTGGAAAGACTTTACACTCTAGGAGACCTTCATCAGACACGCATCGCACAGTAGATCAGACCTGCCTTACTGTCAGAAGCCGACCCTGAAAGCCGTGCTTCCACCACTTTCCCAGCCCAGCGCGATGGCGCCACACGGCCACTCAGCGATTGTCGTCTCGCCTGCATGAGTAAGGCACCCTGCGTTCGGCCGCGGACGCCTATCTCAAAGACCGTTTCGCTGGGCTGATAAGCCTGGACCGCGTGCAACAAGCAGGCTTGACCTGCATGTACATCCTCGGAGTCCTGACCCGGAAAAGCCGAATGGTCTGGGAGCTGGATCTCGCCTCGATCTGCTCGCTTTGTGTACCCCTTAGCCTCGCGATATGCCTTTTGAGAGGCTTTCACGCGTGATCGATCGTACATATCTTGACCTCTCTTCATCACTTCGCGGAGCGTGGCGAGGGAGGCATCCGCTTCATCGAGACTGGCGGCAACGTTTTCGATTTTCCCGTCGATCAGGTATCGAGGTATGGTCTGTAGTGGAAGAGCACCCTCACGATCGTCTCGAATGCCCAAGAAGGATGCCAGATCGACGAAGTATGGCATGTCATCGCGGGTGACAAAAGACCATGCCGCACCATGTCGACCCGCGCGGGCCGTCCTACCAATTCGATGAACGAATGCGCGACTGCTGCCTGGAAAGTCGTAATTGACCACGTTGTCCATAACAGGTATGTCGAGACCGCGAGCCGCAACGTCCGTCACGATGAGGAGTGACGTCTCGCCAGCTCTGAAGCTTTCCATCTGGCGCTGCCGTGCGACTTGATCCAGCGATCCATAAACGTGTGCTGCTCGATATCCCGCTAACGTCAGGAGGGTTGTGACATATTCCACGTGGTGCCTCGTAGCAACAAAAACGATCGCTTGACTATCTCCGCTTGAACAGTTCCCGTCAACACGGATCCCAAGTACACGATCCAGTAAGACAAGTAAAGCGGCGTCTTTCTCTGCAGGCTTTGTTGGGAAGAATGCCATATTGAGGTCCGGACTGATTTTAACCTCCGCGTCGAGGCGAATTAAAACGGGGTTCTTGAGGCCGGCTTGAGCGAATTCGGTAACGGAAGCTGGGAGTGTAGCGGAGAAGAGCAGGCTTTGTCGAGAGGACGGCAGTCGACTGAGAATCTCTCGCAATTGCTCATCGAAGCCCATTTCGAACAGGCTGAAATCAGCATTGTGACAGGTTCATGGTAATTCACCGATCCGCTTCATCATATACAACCACCTCAATGCTCCTCAGATCCATAGCCATCTCGACAACAAGGTGCAGAAACCGTCCCGGAGTAGCAACGATTCTGGCGTTAGCTCCCGGGCGGTAGTAGACGCACATGTCAGGTCCGCTGGTGAGATCCTCGAATTGCCTGTCCATAGGATCTCCACCGATTACAAGTGCCCACCGTAGCCGAGCCTTTCCGCCAGAACCAGATCGAAGACCATTTCGAGCCAAGTCTTTCCCCACTTTCAAGATCTGCAGCGCAAGCTCCCTATTCGGACAAAGAATCAGAGCTCTAGCGTCGCGAAGGCCATCGAATTCCTGGTGACAGAGTCGCTGTAAAAGGGGAATCATGTATGCGAGTGTCTTGCCGGAACCTGTGCGAGCCATTCCCAGGACATCGCGATGAGGTTTAGAAAGCGAGTGGGGTATCGTAGATCTCTGTATGGGAGTAGGAATCTTGAAGCCTCGTGTCGCTAGAGCTCGAGCAAGCGATGGGTCGACGCCTTGTCATCAGCGGCTGCCCAAAGTAGCCTTCACCAACCGAGCGAGTCCCATGTTTGTCTCTCGGACCGATTTTTGGGGATCCCACTCGAGGTTGCGACGACGTCTGCGGCCCAGCTTGGGCCATCATTGAGTACCGTCATCCGTAATAGAAAGGGAATAATGTAGATGAAGAAGATAATTCCAGTTACACCTTGCGGTCGTTGGCGAAAATTGTCAAATGCTAGGCCTGCATTGTATCACTCTCACGCCTTGCAGGGTGCCTAACACGGGACGTCTCCGCAAGAATATCAGAGCCACGTGAGCCGAACCAGTCAACAGGTTTTGTCTAGCAGGGAGAATGAACCGCTCTTTTCAATGGAGTACCCTTCTTTTGCAGCCAATATGTTTACCTGTATATCATGCAGGGTCGCCTTCGACGCAGCACCCGAGCAGCGTGCCCACTTCCTAACCGATTGGCATCGATACAACATGAAGCGTCGTGCGGCCGATCTACCACGGGTGGCGGCAGGAGCTTTCAACGAGAAAGTCCTGGAAAGGAGAGAGCAGAATGCGGTCAAGTCGAATCCCAGAGATCGGTTTTGTTCAGCTTGCAGGTGAGAAAGAGATTATATTGAGATAAGCTGACATCAAAAGCAAATCCTTCTCCACAGAGAACGCTTATCGATCCCACATACAATCGCGAAGACATCGAGACAAAGAAGCTGTGCTCGAGGACAGGAAAGGGAGGGAAGAAGAATTTGAGGCAAAGAAGCGCGCAGATCAGTCTAGCATCCAAGACAGCTCTGGCTCGGTTGGATCGACGACCCTTGAGGAGCATGATATCGACCATCATATCGCCTCTTCTAGGCGTAAGATCAAACCCGCCGACTGTCTCTTCTGCCCCGCTCGAACGCCTTCAATACCACATGCGATATTTCATATGAGCCGCGATCATAGCTTTTTCATACCCGATCGCGACCACCTCACCGATATCGCCGGTCTTCTAGCCTACCTTGCCGAGAAGGTGACGATTGGCAATATCTGCCTATATTGTCCCAACGGCGGGAAGGAGTTTGGCAGCCTCGCTGCTGTTCGGAAACACATGACAGACAAGGCGCACTGTAAACTGGCGCATGAGACGAGCGAAGACGTCGCGGAGCTGGCAGACTTTTATGATTATCCTATAATCAGAGACGAGGAAGCCGGGTGGGAGGATGTGGAGATGGGCTCGGAATACGCAGATGGCGAGCTGGAGGTGTCAGCTGTAAGTCGCAGGTCAGCTGCCAAGCTGACGTGAAGGGTGGTTCAGCGACCCTAGCCTCTGATGGTCTATCGCTACTCCTGCCCACAGGTCGTACATTGGGTCGTAAATCACTGCGGATCTACTATTCCCAGCGTCTCCGGTCTCCCCATTCGTCAACGGGTAACGCAAGTCAGCTCGTTCCCAGCAAAGTGGCCCAAGTGAGACAAAGGCTGGCGGACCCAACTCAAGCGCTAGTACCTATATCAGGCGGTCACGGCGCCTTTGGTAAGGGTTTGGAAGTCATCAAAGCTCGAAATGGGGGTGAAGCGGCTTGGGCTAGGCGACAGGGTAGGTCCTTCAAAGACCAGCGCGTCAAGGAGGCACTGCGTACGAAGGTCGGATTCAAACATAACAGCCAGAAACGTGGGTGAAGAAAAAAACTCGTTACCCGCCTGTAACTGACAATCCGAGCAGACTTTCGAGATCCCCTCCGTGAGTCGACCATAATCGTGCATGGTTTGAAAACCAGTCAATGCTTATCTATGGTACAGTGCAGTAACCACCGTGCAGCGAGACTTTTCCCTTCATCCCATATATTCGATTGCACACGCAGCGGGCCGGGATCGAAACGACTCTTAGCACTAGGAATGGCGGAATCTAGCTGCGATCATAGCACCTTTCAAAGCCCACCTGGTAGTCAGAGCATTACGAGAGTACTGATTCTCGTTCTCAACGAGGCCCTTACCGCCTGATGTTGAAGCCATCGAAAGATCGATGCATTTATCATGCGATGGCTCTCCTGATACCTTCACTAGTGGACGGAATCCCACTTCATTATTGGTTAGAGGTACGGAATAGCTACAGTCGTAGCCACATACTGCGCTGCAACCAACTTCTCGTGCTGGAAACCCAGTAATCGGGTCTTGCAGATATACAATGTCAGGGTGATATACAATGTCAGGGTGATCTTGGGAAAGGTTCGCTACCAAAGCGAGATTCTAGGAATTTTCTGGCACTCTAGGGAATTTCTCAATCTGACCCATGGACACTGTATTCGCACTATCCTTTACATCCCGTTTGCTTCGCACTCGCACCACTCATTTTTGAGATGGTCCCAAAATCGCGTCCATCACACTGTGCGCTGCAGTCTCGCATACCAATCATACGGATATACAGTTCTGGCTCGGTTTCGAAATGTGAGGGGACAGTCTTTCCAGCCTCAACGATCTTTCTCCCCTCTCCACCCGCTCGACTCTCCGTTGGTACGGCTGTGAGAGGCGAAGCGCACACGACCGCAAAGTTCACAGCCTTCGCCAACAGCGGTACGACTGAACCTTCCGCAAAAAGCCAAGCTGCATTGGGCAAAAAGCGACGTTGGGAGGGTTGGAGGAAAGGCTGGCGCTTAAGCCGAAAGCGACTAAGCAAAGGCACAGATTCCGTGCAATTACTACCCGGTTGGGCAACGCAGCGATATCACTACTCCCCTGCGAAAGTCGACAAAGGTGAGTTTGGCTCACGGAAAGGAGCCGAGCTGATTCAATCGAAGAAATACCATTCGATGTTCAGATCTACGTGATGGGCTTCTGCAGAGAGTTCCGGGAAAGTTCACATGTCTCGCGGACACGTCGTGCTTTGATGATGGTGGCCAGACGTACGTATCAGAGGTCCATACCGTTCCTTTACGTCCGTTGACTTATGCTAGATTATGCGGCTTTGCCCAATCTTACGGTAAAAAGCGACGATTGCATGGCTCATGCGCGTCTTGACCAGGCGAATCCGTCTTCGAATGACAGCCGGAAACCTGCGACTAGTTGCACTCTCCAGCCAGTCTACTCACGTTTTCCTCTCACCCGCCAACAAACAGTATCTTCGGAGGTCGCCTTTGCCGATCCTGCCGTTCTCGAATGTGCCCATGTCAACGTGGATGCTCGCCTCGGCCCATTCTGGTCAACTGTCTTGCCCCACCGTCGGGTATCCCTGACGATCTACCCATCCCCGACTGGTTTTCACCACAATGGCGCCTCCATTGGAGAGGCCAATCAAAAACCCTTGATTAGCCTTACAATAAGCACCGACGCGCAAGGCCAATTCGCTCGACACGTTTCGATCCCCTGGAGAATCCTTTCCACCTATACCCGAACTACCCCGAGCATCGGTGCTGGAAACGGTGTTCATGGGCTCGTAAAATCCCCTCTGCGTGTGGTGGCCGAGATCCTTCCAGAAGCGGATCCGACAGGCTCGAGCCCAATTAGTCTGCCAAGAAGTTCCTTTGAGGGCATGATCCAGAACTCGAGAAACAACTATCCGGATCGCGAACACCAGGCTGACGAGGCGAGCCGAACATCTGCATCGGAAGACACCCAATTTCACATCCCAGTGTGCCCTTCGACACTGCAAACCATCAGCAGCTCAGCACATACGGACACATGTGTTTCGCCACCCGGCGGCGTCAGGTTGATATCTGACTTGGTGAGTGCCCGTACATATATCTCTTCGAGACTGACCTGTTTAGGATGATACAGTCAAACACAGCGATATTCTCGCGGGTCCCCGAGAGGTGTTCAGGTACGTCAGACCTCTTCCTCGTCCTATTGACCGCCTCTTTAGAAACGTATTCTGCCGGCCACTCGCAGACCTGTGTGTGCCTGGGATGAGCGAGCTGTTCCGAAGCCTGGTGACCAAAGGCGTCCAGGGATTTCACTTCGTCGTCAGCATAGTAGAACCCCCAGGAACGTTATCAGCTGATGCTTCTTAGTCTAATTCTCCTTTTGAGCTCCTTGGACCAATACGAGATTTCCTTCAGTTACATAGCTTTCCGACCGTCTCATCCCTTATGGTGCGCAGGTCTGCTGTAACATGGCTGACTATCAGCTAAAATACTACGGAGGACGATCGATTCTTGCAAGCTTCTTCGAATCGCCGGGATATCGCAAGCGAGAACATATTTTTTACGTCCTTGACGCCTTTGAGGAGAGCAAGTTTATACTTTTCGGCGATAGCGGCGAACACGATCTGGAGTTATACCTCAGCATTGCTCTGGAACGACCTAGTCAAATCCTAGGGGTCTTCATCAGGGATTTAACGAGTGAGCGCATCCAAGGCGAAGGACAATTAATATCAGGACCCGCGAATCCCGCCCAATATAGCAACACACCATCTGGAAACTCAAATGTCATGTCAGATATCGCAAGTCCTCTGGAGGAGGACGAGTTGACTAAATTCGCCAGTGGCAAAGAAGGATTCCGGAGAAGGTCATCATTGTCTACGTTGACGAAGGGATATGAGAGAACATTGGCGACCATTCAGGATATGAATGCTGCGCAGCAGAAGGGATTGAGACGGGCTGCGCGATGGGAAGAACGAGTGGTCAAGGCAAGAAGGAAGATGCCAAAGGACATCATTTTGGTTCTCTTCAATTCCCCCACAGAGATTAGTGCCATCACTTCCGACCTCGTTGAGACCGCGTTCAAGTGAGGTGCTCGTTCTCGATATATCAGAGGTATCTGTCTCGGCCATGGCAGTAACTGCCTACCCGCCTCTATGCACGTAGGAACGTGACTTTGTTATTATTCGTCAAAGGTGAGTGGGTCTGGCGGCAGGCTAAAACAACGATAAAATACACGTAAGTTAATGCAGCCCTTTCGTTGTAAGTAGTGTGATTATCTTTGTTTTTCGGACACCTGACAATTGCATTACCTCCTTGTTTGGAATCTTTGGGGATAATGACGATACACGCAGAGGATGATGCCACACCTGCTCTGGATGATGCGAGGGTCACGAAGTTGCCAGTTGTCATCAAACATTCGGGAAGAACGCATCCGATGTATGTAGTCCAGACAGCAACGGCTTTTGGATTCAAGGAATCCATCTATCAACTCACCGGAGTTCCCCCTGGTATGTCACATGGCATCCTCACTGTTCCAGGCTTAGCCCAGGCGTTATTGTAGATCGGATGAAGGTTATGGTGAAAGGAGGTATTTTGAGGGTGATGTCCAGTTCCTTTTGACAAGACTCAGTACCGCTGACTTTCAAACAGGATGATGCAGACCTGTCGAAGCTTGGTTTCAAGGCGGTGAGGCTTGAGATGAGGGACAGGAGAGTGCTGAAGTTGTCTCGCAGAATCAGGTCATCACAGTGAGCGGGATCTCTTCGGTCAACATTCCCCTGACTGTTAGGTCATTGGCACTGCTGGACCAATACCCGAGGCGCCGTCTAAGCCAGTGACTTTTCGTACGTCATCAGCGAAGGAGACCATACCTGACCGGTAGTCGAGGATATGGACGAAGCTGCGAAAGCCCAAGCGGTAAGCTAAAGCATAGGAGCATCAACCTGACGGGCAGATGCAAACTCCGCCAGGTCTTCTCAACCTCGGGCAGACTTGTTATCTCAACTCCAGTCTTCAAGTTTTGCGGACCATACCCCAGCTTCATTCGGCACTCAATGAGTGGGTTATCCCGTAGAGTCAGCTTATCGTCAGGTCCTCTGTCTCGGCTCTCTCTCCGGAAGGGCGTCTTACCACATCGCTAAAGAACCTCTTCTCCGGGATGGGTCGAACCACGGAAGCGGTGCCTCCATTTCTTCTGTTGAACACCTTGCGGACTGTGGCGCCGCAATTTGCCGAGCAAGACGCCCGGGGAGGATTCTCACAACAAGGTGACCTTTTCCTTATTCTACCTTACTGACGACAGATGCCGATGAGGCTTGGACGCAGATCATTTCGGCACTCCGCACATCCCTCTCCGGTAGCAGTCGCGAGAGATCCTTCATCGATGAGTACATGTCAGTCGAGCTGACTCGAACGTGAGTACGAGCGCGTCATTCGGAGCTGACATCCCAAGCTTACAGTGTGCGGAGGCGCCGGAGGAGCCGCCAATCACTTCCACGGAACGGGTCCTCAAGCTCGAGTGTAACATAACCATTTCCACCAATTTCATGGTATCAGGACTATTGGACGTATGTTCCCCTCCCGACAAGGCTAATTCAGAGAGTCTGGACCAGCAAGTCGAGAAAACCAGCCCCTTTCTTGGCCGAACGTCCATTTACAATCAGTGCGCACACTGCGGAGGCGGAGAGCTGACAGCAGGAAATCTCGATTATCTCGTTTACCTATGTATCTCGCCGTGCACATGGTAGGCGGCATGTTGCGTGATGCAGCTGAAGTCAGGTTCGTTTCTACTGGCGTCGAGATATTCAGTGGGTTCATCGATGCTGCATCATGAGCTTACCTGGCTCCAGGAAAAAGGCGAAGATCATGCGCAAAGTCAAATATCCTCTACAGCTGGATATAACTGATCTGGTGAGGACGCTATATGTTGCATCGATGACGATAGGTCACGGACGAGGTCCGAGCTAAGATTTGGCCGATCAATGACGCCCTGAAGGGTATTCTGAAGGCTCGCGATGACCGACTATCTTCAGCAAAGCGGTCTCGCAGCGAGAATGCACCGGTCGATAAATCCGAAGATGAAATACGATCAGAGGAAAGGTCGACTATGGAAGCACTCATGCAGAGGTCTGACTCTGCCGGACCAACTGACAGTCCATCCGGGATATACGAGCTGTGCGGTGAGTGACGCTTCTCGCGTAAGCGCTCACTCCAGCCATGGTTACCCATAAGGGGGCATCCGCAGACTCTGGTAAGTCCACGCAACTCGCACACCGCTCAGTCCAGGACACTACATCGGCTGGACCCGCAAGGAAGATACGATCGCCGTGTCCGGGCAAGAGGAATGGTACAAATTTGACGGTATTTCAGATCGCCTTGATGCAATAGCAAAATTGACATGTACAGACGATAGAGTCTCCGTTGTGACAGCGTGAGTACAATCCAGGGCCACAATCGCTGAGAATTTAGCGACAAAATCCTTTCGATGGATGGTGGAGGGGAGGACTCTGTGGCGTACATTCTATTGTACCGGTAAATGAGACCAAGCCAAGCGGAGCTGACGTACAGAGCCCCGGAAATTTAAGGGCAAGCGTTTCGTTCCATCGTCTCGGGGATCATGCATGCATATCGTTGTTCCAATCGATGTTGAATCACTGTGAGAGAGACGTTTGGATCTCCAGTGGTTACAGAACATTAGAGAAGATTTCACGGCGGGACGCCAAGGGGCTTACTGTACGTGATTGCCGTCGGAAGGGGTAAGAAGTTCGGGTTTCAGATGCTTTGAGAACAATCGTGTGACCCCATCCCCACCTTTTGTTTGGTCCTGTTCCTGAACAGGGATCATTCCAACCCCGCTGCCCAAATCTGCTTTTTCTTTTGTCCAGCACCACACTTTCCTTTTGTTAAAAACGACTAGGCTTGGAATGTCGCTCATTGGCGTTATTGTCTTCCAGCCAGCTTGTCATTGTCTTTGTCGCCGCTGATCTTGTTTCAAGGTATAAAACACCCTCAGGCCGCGGCAGGATTGTTCTTTTCAAACCAGCCATTCTCACGATCCACTGCTTCACGACCTCACTCATTCAGTCACACCAACACAAACCTCTACAATGGTTTCCGCTGTCTTTACCCTCCCCGCAGTCTCGACTGATGCCCCCACCGACTTCGAGTACAACCCAGGGGGGGGAACCGGAGCGGGCGTCGGCCAATGCGTCATTGCTCGCGATTACCCAGTGAACTCGGAGTACAACCCAGGGGGGGGGGCCGGAGCGGGCGCCGGTCAATGCGTCATTGCTCGCGATTACCCAGTGGACTCGGAGTACAACCCCGGGGGGGGGGCCGGAGCGGGCGTCGGGCAATGCGTCATCGCCTAGGAGGTAGGTCTTACCTCGCCTTATCCTTCTTGCTGGCGATGCTAATTCTTCGCCGTAGAGCTCATCTCTTCTGATGTCGAGAAGGATACCGAGAGAAGGTCGAGTTAGCATCAGTTGGTAGCGCCTTCGTGATGCATATATTTAGTCAACTATCCGTCTGCGATTGTCACTGGCTTGAGACATCAGATCATTAAAGCATCACTGAGCCCTGTAAACGGGAATCCTGGTCTGCTTGCTCCACCACTACTAAATCATGCGGAATCACCTGATGACGAGTTCCGCTTACATCTTTACGGATCAAAACAAGATTTCTTGCGGACATGCATCCGAGGCCGTGTCTTCTTATGTCAACTCAATCCTCCTAGTCCAGCTTTTTCGCGGAGAGTTGGTACGTTTTGCTCGATCGTTCATCTTCATGACCACTCTTTACAAAACTACACGATAAACAGATACAAGATATATTTGAGCCAATCAGACAACGGAGCGCTCCACCAGAACAGGGATCCCGCGCAGATCCTGACCATCGTTCAAATGCAGACTGGGAAAGAGCTTTTCATCCTCGTCTGGAGTTGTGGCATCCTGATGAGTAGGCCAAGCATGGCCTGATGCAGAGACGATCTTCGAGCCGAGAGTTGGCACTCGACCCATATCGGACACAGTCTGCCTGAGAACACAGGCAATCTGTCAGCTGATTGGTAACGAAAAGGATAGCTGCTTCTCCAGGCTCACTTGCGCTTTATCAATCCCATCCGATCCAGTTGATCAACCATCCTCTCGATCCTTGACATATACTCCGACACGGCCTCCTCACCTAATCCGAAGAAAACGAAGAATACAATGGAGTATAATGTCGGCATGTAGGTCCCAAGTACGAGTGAGGAGTGGAAAAGCGGCGAGGTGGCAATTTCGGAAACTTGGGTAACGAGCCCGAAATTATCGTGTACGAGTGACCAAGAGGTATAGCGCAGGATGGGATAGGTTCTGAAAGATACGCTAACACTGATGATGTCGTAGCAGGCAAGAAGAGCCACATCGGTGACTGCGAGGGCGATGAGGCGAAGGTAACGGCTGATGCTCAGATTGGAGCTCGAAGAAGCCAGAATTGTCCGAAACTGGAGTCGCCGGACGAGAAACCACCGGATAGCCAAGCCTACACACAAACCACATCAGGAACTGTATGGGTCACACTGGGAGGGCTTACCAGCATATCCAATCGCAGCAAGAGAGATCGCCATTGGCACCAAGAATCGGACCGTCACGCCGGGCCAGGAGAAGTAGGTGGGGATACTGCAGCCGATAGACTCGATGATATCGTATCGGTGGCCTTGAACGACGTAGAGGATCGGGAGCATGGCGATGGGAAAGGCGATACAAAGCGCTGCTTCGCTCCACATTCGACGGGTACGCTCCGAGGCGGAAATAACGGATCGCCGACTGGAAGCGACAGACTCAAGTCTGCGCATTTGAGCGAGGGAACACGCCGGTATAGCGTAGGGGAGGATGAGGAGCAGTCGACCACCTAAAAGAATCCATTAGAGTGGTACCGCAACGAGGAGCTTCGAAGCGAAATAGTGACTTACTGATGTCGCACCATACGGGACTCACATCGCGGTAATTGTCTGCCCATATTTGTGTATTGAGGAAGATAATCAGATTGGTAAGACCGCTCCAAAAGATCAAGGATAGAGTCGCGATGTTGCGCGCGCGCCAGTGCCATGGGATTGGTAGGAGAACAGCCAGAAGCCCTACGAAGCTCCAAAATGGATAGTCGGGATGAAGCATATTGCTTGGGTGAGTGAAAGAAGTAGTTGCTTTCTAGCGTGTCTTACGCTGGATACAGAATAAAGAATATGTATGTCCTGTGCTTGATTGTCAGCCATCATGAGCCTGATGCCGAGGGGGCCGTAGAACAATAGACAATAAAAGCGATCTATCACACAATAAAGCAGCACGTTCCTGATTTTTACTTTGTACGCCACGCGATTTGGCGGGATCGCCTTTTGTGAGCAAGCTTTCTGCCACACTTGCGAAACCCGAGGGATGACGGTTTCGGAACGACCCCGTCCCGTTTCAGCTGACAACCCTAGCTGTTTCGAGTGTTACGTCGATGTCAAGCTTCCAAGAGAGCAATAAGTCAATCAAAGGATGCGCCGAACATACGCGTGATTCTTGGGCATCAGCATCGAATCCCAGTCCACGATCTCTTTCGGCTCATACCAGCATGTCGCCGGATAAGTCGCTGAACGGTGAAGTTTGGTCCACGAACGATGGGTTGGGTTGGGGTCCACCGTCGTCCGTCGAGCCTCTCGGTGGTACATTCGACTCGTCAGTCAACAGCTTTCGATACTTGCCTTGACACTAGACCGCTTATCAACGATACCATTTTCATCTGTAGATCCTCCATCACCGACCAGCTCCATCTCTTCCCCCTCCCTATCCCCGAGAACGTCGAAGCCAGACCCCTGACACGAGATGAGGAGATCCGGATCGATACGCTTGGCCAGCTGCAATTCGTATGTCATCCTCTAGTGTAGGCATTCTCGTGAGGTCTCTGATACACTGTTATCATCAGTTCCTCGCCACCGCTCCAACACGATGGAGTCAAGCGGATACTTTGGTTAGTCCATCTCTTAAATCTCCCTCCCCGCGCTTAACAGTTTCAGCCCATGTCGAACCTCTCCAAATTCCTACTGCCCAACGGAGAGCATGTTTCGTGTATCTTGTGGAATGGACTCTATCACATCACTGGGACAGATATCGGTATGATCTTGAACTCTCTTCCGGTGGCGGTCACTGACAACGATGTGGCAGTACGTGCACTGGCTTATCGCTTCGAGGCGTTCGGACGACCCATCAAGCATACGAAGAAGTGGGAGGAGGGCGTGTTCTCGGACCTACGGAACCTCAAGCCGGGAACGGACGCTTGTCTTGAAGAGCCTAAGTGGGTGGTCGAAATGGTTCGGTATCGGAGACGCTGATACGTTAGTGCTCAGATCCCCACTTCTCGACTTTCTCTTCCGGAACGGCTGCATACGAACCCAAAAGAAGGTGAGCATGATAGTCGCCGTCACCCATCACTGAATATCTTCGTCCTCATAGCAAAAGGTCTTCTACTGGTGAGCATCCATACTTCTGTACGGGTAAATGGAGCTGACTTAACCCCAGGTTCTCTGTCCCACATGACCGACTCTTCCTCGATGCACTTGAGCGAGATCTCAAACGGGAGAAGGCGAGTCAGGAACCCACCACGGTCGTCGGTGGCGAGCCAGCACGAAGTTTCCGGTATGTTGAAATGACGAAACCGCTTCGAATAGATTTGACGATGTCACAGGTATGATCCACGGCGCAGCCTTTACGAGCAGTTTGCTGGCCAGAACCCTGGCATCAATCAATCCATCTTTGTGAATGAATGTCGCTTTGCCTTGAGTTTGTACTTATGTATGCGCAGTCCGGTAGCGTGCCGGACTATTCATCCGTGGAATCAAGCACTACCCGACCTAGTCCCGGTATCGACCTTCCTCCCAGCGGATCTACCCTATCCGTACCGAGCTATGCCGGTCTACACCATGATCGGTATCGATTGTCACCGCAACCCTCCACATCGCATGTCTTCAGTCGAACCATCTTCGAAGGCAGTCCAGCGTATAAGCGACGACGCGTTCGGTCTCGTCAAGGCACATCACCGTCGGTCATCGACGATGGCGGCGTTGGTTCGAGGCGGCCGAGTCCGATGCCGGTACCGTACGTGTCCAATATGCGTCGGCCTATGATGGTCTCGCCTAGGATCTATCCGCGTGTTTTCCGAAAGGTGTCAGGTTTGTCTCGCTTCTGTAGTGGTCAGGCGAAGCGCTCATGTAAGCTTAGGCGAAATGGATGGCGAGTACAGTAGTCCTGCACCAGTCAAACGAGAACGAGAATCGTCATCCCAGCTTCCCGATGGTCCGGGCAATCTGAATGGGGACGATCGCGTGTACGAGTGTTCCTTTGACTTCTGCCGGCGGAAGTTCAAGCGATTGGAACACCTCAAACGCCATCTCAGAACACACACCCAGGAGAAACCATTCGGTTGCTCGAAATGTTCCCGCTCCTTCAGCCGGCAGGACAACCTTGTTCAGCATCTTCGAACGCATGGCAGAGCGGAAGAGGACGACGAAGGGTATGAGGTTCCCATATACAGATGGGCGACGGCCTCGCCGGTTGGAGGCGGTTATCATGGGTAGGTCGACACGGCCTGGGTCAAAGGGAACTGATGATTGTATTCAGAAAAGCAAATGGGCGAGTCATCCCAACGAGCATATCGGCATCGAACATGCCCATGCCACCACCATCCATACCCGTTGTATCCCGCCCATCGACTGTACCTCCCGATTGGCCGAGTGTAGCGCCTCCCGAAGACTCCCGACATATATATCACCCCTCACCACTAGTCCCACCTTCTTCACGGCGATATCGCTCCGCCACCCCCTCGGTTGTTACGTATAACACAGCTTCCATCTTAGCAACTCCGATATACAATGACGGGACATACGAATATTGGCGGCCAACGCCCACTCAATACGATATGACTGGTCTAATGCCGCCGCCACCGGTCCGTGTCGGGTATGGACCGGCGGACACGATGGATGTGCGATACGTGTTGGGAGCGGGGGTGTACGTCCCGCCAGGATCGGGTGAATAGCGATACCTCAGGGAGGTTAAGGGTTGTACGAGCGAAGAGATACCTGAGAATTGATGGATACCTTGAGAATTGATACCTTCGAAGGATACCCTTGGCGCCATTTGGGTTCATCATATGTAGTCTTTGCTCTTTTATCTTGGTTGCGTTTTGCATGCTACATCTGCCATGGTTCCCAGACGAACCGAACGAGCGCCTGCTGCCCCGAGGAGCGGACATGTGGAACGACGAGTATGCTAAGTAGACCCTCGAACTTGGTAGTGTAGCAAGGAGAACGCCAGGCAGGGGACAGAGCGTGCATTTCATATCTCAATAATCGCAAACTTAACGATAAGTATTTCGGATTGTGATCATGGGGATAAGGCGATTGGCGAGGAACGGGTAGAGGGTGATGTTTTAGCTCGGATACCTTCACTTTCAGTCGTCTCTCCTCTCCCTATCGTCTTCACCCCTATCGTCCCTCGCCTCCCTCTCCCTATCCGCGCTACCATTCCCATTCCTTTCCTTGTCTCGTGCCGCAGACACACTGCGCCTCTCATTCCTCTCCCTCTCCCTGTCACGATCATCGCGGCGAGGCGAGACGGATCGACGGCGTTCGCGTTCAGCGTCCCTGTCACGATCATCCCTGCGAGGTGGAGAGCGGCGATCACGACGATCATCGCGATCATCGCGACGATTGTCACGGCGGTCGGTGCCAAAGCTGAGGGAAGTTAGCGGTGAAATGGCTTGATCGACAACGGATGGAGGAACGGGAGACGTACCCGTCGTGCCTCCATGCGGCGGATGGAGGGCGTTTGGCCCATTGCACAGCAATCCGGCGACCGTCAATGGAGCGGCCGTGCCTGTGAGATCTCGTCAGTTTGTGGAGGCCGGGGGCAGTCTGGTGACATTGAGAGGAGATCGGCAGATGGGCGAGTGAAGGGATGAATAGCAGAGGAAGGTGAGGGGGTGAAGCTGGGAGGGCAGCGAAAGGCAAGGTGAGCAGAGCCACTCACATGTCGTAGTATGCATCCTCGGCATCTCCCTCGCGACGGAACTCGATGAATGCGAACGCTGTTGATCGATCGAAATATGAGCGAGCGTTCTCTCGGATCGGGTAATGCATCGTCAAGCCATCGTCCGAAACATCGTTCGCGCCCGCTCGAACGCGAATGAGTGAAGGAGGAATACCAAGAACGACCTCGAGACTCGACTCGAAGCAGAAGGAACGTAGCAGATTTGACTCGTAGCACGCAGCTATCGACTCGCTCGAACCGCCTCACGAGAGGTCTCCACTCATACTTGTACGAAAACTCGAGACGTAGACGTAGTGCGACGACGAGGACTTACGAGCCGAAGTGGGCGACTTGAGAGCTGGGATGTCGCATCGAATCAGACGACCGTAACGTTCAAACTCGTAGGCGAGGTCTTTGGCTCGTGCGTTACCGGAGAACCCGGAGACATAGAGGACGCTTAGGTCAGCCTGGAACGCAAAAAGGGTAGCTTACGTTCGGTTCTAAGGAATTGTTAGCTGGTTTCAGTTGCGAGAAAATCTGAACACATACCATGAGGTTAATTGTCGAGGTGTTTTGGTGAAGTGGTATAAATCTGGAGAAAGAAGTGGAGTAGTGGAGAAGAAAAAGACGTCAGGAGCGAAGACTACCAGAATGAGCGGTCGGCTTTACGGGAATCTCAAAGATCACCCCTTAGAGTGGCACCTCCTCGCTCTAGCTTCCGACACGAATACTGACTTAAGAGAAAGGCCGCCACCCGTTCGGCCTCCAAAAGATTCAGGAACGTTTCAAAAGATGGGCCAATAGACGCGCATATCGCTATGCACTCAGCAGAAAAACCTGCTTAGTAGTGAGGACAAGGATCGCTCGCCGATGCCCGCGCTTATCGTCCCTTAGGAACGCCGTCCAGCTTCCCGACGGAGAGAGATCAACGATTTCTACATACCCCGGGGCATTAAACCGGGTAGACGACGCCGTAACGACGTTGGCGCTGAAGCAATCCCGTCATCATTATTTATTTGGCTCCGGTTCAAAGAATCACAACACACTCCTCCGTTTCAGTTTCATGGTAACATCTGGGAGAGGCTTTGTGCAGGCCTTTTCGACTCAACTCATCACCAATTACCTTCCACGACCTCAACGATGCATAGTTCTGCTCCATAGCACCTCGACGTGGAAGGAAATTGACCAGCTCGGTCTGGATCAGAACTCGGGCTTGATATTCGCAAAACGCGGGCATCATTCTCGCCCCCGGGCTTGGCTCAAAGAAAGATCGTTTCACCTTTCCTTTAATCAGCGTGTCTATTCCCTTTGACCTCTTCTTCCTCTTTCCCCGCTTTCGACCTCAATACGGTACTTCTTATCAAATCCCGGACCACAGTCTCGCATCACCATCTACGGCTTGGCACGTGTCATGCCATTCTTCCCGAACCTCACCGAGCTACGAGGCATCGCAAACAACTTCAACCCGCTCAACGTCTTCTCCTCTACCCAGGAACCTTTTCAACCCGCTACACCTACCCAGTCAGCAGTCGCTGGTCCTGGACCATCTACTCTCGCCCGCGCGTCCACACCACCTACTCGACCAGCTCCGAACACGACCTCGTCTTCATCACCCGATTCGCTGGAAGATGGTATCGTACGATCAAAGCGCTCGGCCTCGAATGCAGTGATTGCGATTCCTGGGGTGGATGCGGGAGGGCAGACACAAAGGAGACCGGAGGGGAGGAGCAGGAGGGAGAGACCGCTAAGTATTGTCAGTAGGATGACCGAGACGAGCGCGGAGACGAGGAGGCGGAAGAAGATACCTTGGGACGTGAGTACACATTCCTCATCACCTTCATTTCTCTACCAGCGGGGGCGGTTGTTTACCGGGGTGTCCGGGACAACCACGTATGGCTGTCCTCGTCGAGCCCTCGGCACTGGACAAGACTCAGCCCCCATGCAAACCAGATAGGCTGGGTGGCGGGGCCCTGCGTTTTTGGTAAACAGGCCTACCTCCTGGTTATGCGACACCGCTTACTTTACGCTTTTTCCTCTATCCTTTTCCCTGAGTCTCATGCCTTTCTCGTCCCCCTTTATGCCTTCGCTCTCACGATCCCCCTTAATATCAACATGCTCATCCGTCTTGGTAACCCCCTCTCGATCCTCATCCTAACCTTAACCGCTTGCCCTGTCCTTGTTTACCTTGGACCATCAGGACCAGAGTTCTCAGAGCTGACAACTTCATGCCTCTCGCAGACTTACATCATCGTCAAACCACCCCCAACCAACTCGAAAAATCCCCTCAACCTCCAAATACAGCTCATCGTAAAACCCGACCCTCGTTCTCGTGACCGTACCGACTCAACCGTATCCACATCCATACGAAGCGACTCCATATCTGCCGGTATTATCGAAGCCTCGTCAATAAGCCCAAAGACTGTATTGCCATCCGACGCGACGACTCCACATGTCATTGACCTTAATGGATCCAACGAGGAGGCTTTGGACGTTCGGGCAGAAGCGGGGAGAGCTGAGCATGCAGCTACGTTGAGGCGAAGCTCATCCATGAAGTCGAGTGACTTGAGGCGGAGCTCCTCAGCCAGTACATCTTCAACTTCAGGCGGAGGACAGAAGAAGAGGGTCGAGCCGATGTTCAACCTGACAGTGCATAACGTCATGCAGAATACTGTGGTCAACGATGCTGCGACTGATGTGAAGGTGGCCAAAGTGAGTCTGCCCACTGCTGCATATCGCAGCGAACGCAGACTGATGTCGCAAAGTTCATGAAGCGCTACGTCGACATCAGCGGCGTCGGCATACTCGAGCCTTTCGAAGTCTGGCACCCAGCAGCAAAGTCCCCATCCACCGCCAACCTTTTCTACACCAGCTCCAATTCGGATGATGGACATAACCCGACCGGCCTCACGCCGCGCCCCCGCTCCGTCATGTCTTTCACATACCCACTCTCCCCCACCTCCACACACCTTGACGCGAACGGTCGCTCGAGCTTCGATGCGAAGAGACCGAGCATTGATCTACGAGCTCTGAACCCCGCTGGACTGCTCAACGGTGAAGGGCAAGGTGGGAAGACGAGGCAGTTCTTGGGCAAGATCTTCAAGAAGAAAGGAACGCAGGATGTTGATCCGCTGAAGACGGCGGTGCGAAGGAGGAGCTCACCTGCACCATCATTCAGCTCGCAGAACGGCATGCCTCCGCCTAATCCCGGCATGAACGGGACGGCTCCTATAGTACACGTCAAAGCTCCTTCAACGTCTACGACGCCTACCGTGGCGGAGAATGCAGCGGGCCACTACGCGGTTGGACACGCTACGTTCGGTACAGCACCGGTCATTGTCCATCGAAGATCGTCCGGTACCATCGTCACTCCCGAGGGCGCAGTCACCGGACTAATCGGTCCCGATACCCTTGGCGCCTCCTCGTCTAACTCGTCTGCTGCCTCTGCGGATCAGTGTACCGCCCTTCCTCTTCCAACGCAACCATCCAATCGCCCTATCGGCTACACCTGGACAGTCCGGAGATGGGCTAAGAAGAACACCGATGGATGGGCGGCGCATCTGGTAGCAGCCGCTGCGGCCGGTCTCGAGAATGTCAATGGTGCTTTCACTGGTGAAGCGGATGATGAAGTGGTCTTCGAGTGGGTGAAGATGCGCGGAGTTTCCAGTGCGATGGGTTCGAACATCATGCGGCGGTACTCAACAGTCGGGACGATCGGTTCAACATGTCGAGCTCATTCCCGGACTCGAGCTTCCATCGCCCCTACTCCAGACACCAGTACCGATTCCTCGAAAGCCAGCCCACCATCAACTAACCTCGCTCCCCCGAAACGTTCCGATTCACCCCTTCTCACCACCTCGCCCCTCTCATCCCCTAGACTGGACTCCCGTCCCGAAGCAGTTCGACGTGTCTCAGCTTCCACTTCCCCATCATCCCGACACGACTCCAATTCCGAGAACGAGCTCACTCCCGATGAAGGGGAAGAATCCGACCCTGAAGATTCTGAAACTCCTTGGGCATGCTCGATCTGGGTTAAAAAGACGGGTCGTCGACAACTCCTAGGTACACTCACTCCTGCACCTCATCATCCGAAAGTCATCGGTGTTCTCAAGCTCCCGATGGGTTTGGACTCTGTCGCCCTGACCGATGTGAGGGGGAAGGATGGAGTATTACAGCAGCAGGAGATGGTCAGTAGGGTTAAGGAGGAAGTCGCTTTGACGGAGGAGAATCTGAAGGATGTGGTCTGTGTCACTGCTATGTGGTTGGTTGCGAGGGAAGAGTTCGGTGGGATTGGGAGGAAGAAGAAGGTCTAGGTGGTTTTGGTTGGGTCCAAGGAGACATCATGTCGAGACGAGGTTTTGTTCAAAGAACTTATGGGATCCAGTAGTTGCTACTACTGGGGCTTTGGCAGGCTTCTTGTAGATTGGATGGTGTCATGTAGCATTCGCATAATATGACAATGTACATGTCGCAGACTTGTTTTCGTCCAGCCTGCGAAGCTGACTCGTTACATGTTGATTCGGGACCGCTGAGGTTTGGAAGGCGCGCAAACAAGCGATCAGATAATGAGATCCCTCGTCGGAGGAGATACTGCTGCAGCCCTATACTTCTGCAGCCTTTTTCCCACCTTCGTTCTCAAACTTCCCTCCGCTGTCTCTGGCGGCCCTCCCCCTACCCAACCTCCCAACCCAACAACAAATTATCAATCAACCTCGTTCGTCCAACCCAAACAGCACCAGCCACCACCATCTCCCTCCCCTTTTGTACCTCCCCACGAATCGGCTCAAAAGTGTTTTGATCGAATACTTCGAAATAATCCATCCTCAATTCGACTTCACTCATATCGTCCTTCAAGCTTTCCTGCTGATCAAGGACCACTTGACACGCAGAGGCGATCGTATCCTCCCCTGTTGTTAGAGTTCCTCTGAGTAAGGTTTCTCGAGCTGCGGAGAGGGCATGATAGAGGACTGGAGCGATGCGGAGCTCGGAAGGGGAGAGAAAGGCGTTCCTGCTTGATAGAGCTAAATGACTTATGGGATCTCGAGTGGTAGGGATGATATGAAGGTTCTCGGGTAAGGGATGAGCGACGAGTAGGTCCGTCAACACTGTGGCGGCGGACATGAGCTCGACTTGTCCTTTATAGAGGTATACAGGTCGACCCACTGATCCGGAGGAGAAGAGCTTGTTGGATATCCTTCTGACCGAAATATGCATGGTCCGGCTAAAACCAACCCATCGTATCAACTGCCTCAGTCCGAACCTAATGCCAAAGGGATGACCCCACCTCAACAGCGTTAAACAACTTCGTACAAACCGTGGCGACGCCTTTGAAAAACTGCGCTGGCCCCGCTCCTCATCAGCTTTTCCAAACTGTTTTTCTGGTGGGGTCGGGCTTACGCCTCGATATCCCTTCCATGACCTCTCCCCAGCCTTTCACATCTACCGTGACACCTTTGTGTCTCTCCAGATTCTGTAATTCCCCTTTGAGGGGGTACATCACGTCCGGACTTGGGGCGAAGACGACGAGTGGGGACGAGGTGTCTCCTCGGTGGGAGTCGGATTCTGACGAGGGGAGGGGTAGTGGTGAAGGTGGTGGAGGGCGGAGGCAATCGTTCTCTGATACACCTAGACCTCGTACAGAACGGCTTGACGGAGAGGATGAGGTGGTGAACGATGCGAAAGAGGAGGAGGTTGGGGAAGGGGAAGGGGAAAGGAGGGGTCCGAGGAGGTCGAGGTCTTTCTCTACGTTTCGAGGGTATCGAGAGAGGTCTTCGGTTGGAGCGAACTGAGCTCGTCTCAGTAGTTGTTCGACACGACGACTTGAGCCTGAGATGAGGAGTAGCGCACTTGCATGGGATTTACAAAGAGGGTCATGACCGTTAAAGGATGCCGACTTAGCGATGTCCGAACTGTCCTGGTCAGCTCAGCTCGGCCTGGCTTGTCGGATGCAGTACCGAGATTCAGATGACCCTCATGTAGTGCACCCATCTGGTAGTTATCAAGTAGTCAGCTTGATCTCTAGCTACCAAGGAAAGGCCAACAGTAGGTACCACCCCGACCTCTAGCTTCTTCTCCCGAGCTGCTTGTCTCCATCTTCGTAACTGGCCCAGTGACCTGATAACGGGAATGCTAGTCGATGAGGAGGTCGCGGAAAAGGGTCGACGAGTAAGTAGTATAGGAGATACCCGCCATGGTAGTGCAGTGTGAAGCAACATTGCGAGCAAGACAAAGGGGCATTGGTGGCCGAGTTGGTCAAATATTGGCTTCGGGAACGACAAGTTACCTCGCTTTCTTTTCCGACGGAAGTTGTCGTATTGACTTTTCTGTCGCCCCTCTTGTGGCCACCTAATCGCTTTGATTGTTGAGTAGCTCGGAATGTCCCTAGACATCGACTGGTCACTCCTCACCACCCCCCCACCCAATTCTTCTCCTAATTCGACCTCCTCCTTCTCAAACTCCAACACCTCACCCCTATCCAAAACCCTAATCACCCTCCTAAACAATCAACTCTCCACGACCTCCAGACCCTCCTTCATAGGTCCAATAACAGTCACATCCTTCGATTTCGGTTCTCTCGGTCCTGACATCGAAATAAAAGATGTACGTGATGTCTGGAGAGCCTTTGACGAGGAGGATGAGGAGGACGATGATGAAGACGGGGATGAGGGGGAATATGGATTGGTTGAACGTGAAAGGGAGCTCAGGGAGGAGGAGTATGGCTATGAAGAGGGACTTGGTGGGGATGAGGGGAGTGCGTATTCTGAGAGGAGTAGAGGGAGCGTAGCAGCTGTCGGATTAGGCGCCCTCGGCTTCCACGCCAGGGAGAGGGATTACGTCCCCATCCAAAGTCCGACATCATTCCACGAGTCAACTCGACATTACCCACACCAATATCACAATCACGAACACCAACCACCTCGACTTCACCCAAAACATTATACTCGTCCTCCTCCTCCTCATTCAAGACCGAACACCAGTAGTTCGCACTCAATCCCCTCACTCCAACTTCACCTCCACCTGAACCACATCTCAAACCTTCACCTGACCCTCCTCACTTCCCTCCAAGTAAATTACCCTTCTCAATTGTTCATGTCCCTCCCTCTTAAACTCTCCATCACGGGACTCACCTTAACCGGGGATGTGATCTTGGCTTACTCTGGGGACAGACATCGTGTCCATCTCTGCGTTCTTGACGAAGGCGATGACGGGACAGGAGGAGGCGGAGGAGGAGCAGGAGCAGGAGCAGGAGCAGGAGGTGTATCAGGGGTAGGTCAACGACTATTACCAAACCTGCAGATCGAAAGCGAGATTGGACATTCCGATGCGCATGTCCTCCGGAACGTAGGGAAGGTCGAGAGGTTCATCGCGGATGTAGTGAGGAAGACTTTGGTGGATGAGTTAGTGTTTCCAAACTTCCATACTATCGCTCTTTGATGACATGACTCGCTCAGAAGAGTATACCATGCATTGTATACCATGCTGAATCATCATCCTCATCTCCGTCGCATCTTCCCCTGCCCTGATTTTTGCTTCGCTGCTCGCTCAACTCTCGCGCCTCGCCCGATTACCTTCGGGATCTTCCTATCTCGATTACGGTTCTTGACATTCTAGCCAGATCATGAGTATGACTCAACATGAAAATGAAGTCGACAGTGAAGCACAGCTCACCGCGGTAGTGTAGAAATTACTAGCTTGCCGCTTATTCGTCGTCATCCGTTTGTCCTTCCTGGCTTGCTCCTCGGCTTTCGAAGTCAGAGCTAGTTCTGGAAGTCAGGCGGGATGGTCGATGCCGAAGGGAAAGACGTACGCTTGACTTTCCTGCCAGACAGTGCAACACCGTCGGCAGCCTCGTCTTGATCCATTCCGTCATCCTCGTCACCCTCGTCACCCTCGCCACCCTCGTCACCCTCGTCACCCTCGTCACCCTCGTCACCCTCGTCACCCTCGTCACCCTCCTCATCCTCCTCATCCTCCTCATCCTCCTTATCCTCATCGTTATCAGCTCCAAGCTTCTCCTCATCTCCATCGGCACCATCCCCCTTTCGCGAGGCCATGGACGCTTCCACCGCTTCCTCTGCGAACCTCCTTGAAAGTCCCGCATCTCCCGGGAAGATATCCTCCCACTCGACTTCCCCTTCCTGTACGACAGTCATCTGTTTCTCCACACCTTCCACATCGTCCGCATCGTCCCCGTCTTCACCCTCTTCTTCCTCCCCTTCCCCGCCATCACCCTCCATGATCATACCCTCCTCCATCGCGTCCCGCCGTGCATCATCGCCAAGGAACTTGGTCATCGTCACGATCTTGCTAATCGGTTGATCAACGCCTTTCACCCTCTTCTCTCCCAAGACTTCACCGAGAGCTCTCTCCTGCTGCTCCATGACCTCCCTCGTATCGTCCGTCACCTCACTTACCGCCCCTTCACCCTCGGCTGTCGGCTTAGCAGGTGGCGGCACGAAGAACGGGATCTTCCCCCTTATCCAATCGTTCAAGACCATCTTCGCCGCAGCTTCCTGATCCGGCTCACCACCCTTCAGCAACTTCCCCGACTTCTTCGCTATCGCCGTGAGGAGGATCGTCGCCCCACTCTCACCTTCCCATCCTCCTTCACGATGATCCAAACCATACGTCCGCTCCACATACTCCATCCTCACTCGCTCAAGTAGAGCTGGTATATGCTCAGCAGGAGTCGCCAGATTCTCCACCCTCACCACACCCTTCAAAACCGTATCCGTATCGGAATCCTTCGCAGAGACCGGTACGACGCCCGGACAATCGATGAGGTATATCCGTTTCATGAGGGTGATGTACTGCCATATCTTGGTCTCTCCAGGTATCGGAGCGACAGTGCAGACCTTCTTCTTCTTTAGGGTATTGATAATGCTAGATTTGCCGACGTTCGGGTAACCGATGAATCCGACGGAAATCTGTTTCTTGTCGGAATGGAGGACTGAAAATTGACGGAGGAGTTGGATGAGGGAACCTTTACCGAAGGAGTTGTTGATAGAGGCGTGGAAGGCGATAGTCGGGGCCGAGAGGGAGAGGTGTTTAACCCATCGGGCCTGGGTTTGTCAGCAAGATAACCGAAGCCTGGTGAATTGTTTGGAAAAGCAAGAATGTTTGACCATCAACTAAGGGATCTGAGCTGGAGGAAGCCTAAGCCACCCGGATCCCAACTCAATTTAGGTCAATGCGCTTCCCTCTCCATCCCAAGCCGGCGTCCAAGACGAACAACCAGCGAATCCTCTGAACCCCAAGACGGGGAAGAGGTGGGGCAGGTGACGAGGAAAACGCTCGTTCTCCCACTCTCGTAACAGTCCGGATGCGTGGGAGATGCCGAAGCGCACAAACGGTCTTGACTGGAGCGTGGGTAGGGAGATCAGGGGATGACACGGCGCCGAAGATGCTCAAAAGAGTGGGAGATGCGACTCGTATAGACTCACCGTTGCCCACGTCGGAATGAGATCGACCTTGTTCAACACGTAAACCAGATGCTTATGTGCCTTCTCCTTTCGCAAATACTCCACGACAGGCTTACACCGTGTCCCGAGCGGATCTCGAGCATCGAGAACATGGATGACCACATCGGAAGAGTCCAGCACCTTGTATAATTCGCCCCATATTCGTCGAGAGGTACCTTTGGCGTAGATCGGTTCTCGGGCGGTAGAAGTGGTCGGGTGGTAAGCGTCGTTCTCGTCTGCTGGCTCTCGGTCTATTCATCGGATGAGCATAGAACATGAAGGTACACCGCAACTCACTTGTGGCCTCCGTAGGTAATGGAGCTGTAGATGATTCTCCCAGTTCCTCGATGCTTCCAATGTCCAGACGAGGTCGTTTCCGCTGAGCTTTGGGGCCGAAAGTATTGCCAAATGGTTCAGTCTCGACGATGTGTGATCGCTGGCAAGCATCAGAGGACACTCGGAGCACAGCCAATTTCCAACCCACCTTCCCGCCCGACTTTGATTCATCCTCAAGCAATCCCATAGGTAGCTTATTCCGCCGCAACAGAACAGAATAAGGATCCGCCTTCTGAGCGCTCAAAGCAGTTCGGAAGTGGTCCAAAGCAGTCTGCGAGATCACTCTTGTATTCCCTTCCCACTTCATCAGCTTCTTGAATTTCTGCTGGAGGGGGTATGACCCACCAAACCATCTTCGATCAGGCTTCACACGACCAGGTTTCGCATCCTCCTCCCCCTTCTGAAACGCAGCAGCCTGTATGATCTTCCCATCCTTATCCCTCACGGCCTTCCCTCCACTCAACATCTTCACCTTCGCCGCTTTCTTCGCATCCCGGTAGAAGTTCTCCCCTACGTAGGTTACGGTCGTCAGCGGGGAGAGAACGGAATGGCTTTAACCTCCGGGGAAGACAAACCTTTGACCTTCTTCATCGTGATGTCGTTAGAATCTGAACCCGAAGCTTTCGGCTTGGACTTGCCGAAGCCAGCTTGGCCTTTTCGATCGCGGTTTTTGCTTTTCGCCATGGTGACAGGATTGCGTCAAGGAGGGTTCAAGATTGAACTCAAGGAGCTAAAACTCACAACCGCAAATGGATAGTTGGCCTTCGAACTTTTCGCAAAATCAAACAACCGCTTACGTAAGGATATTTTTCGGTTCCGGGGAGAGCACTCGCTCGGCTTCGAGCTTGCAGGTTCATGGTTCCAAACCTCTCTCAAACCGGGTGGGGCTGGTCTCGTCTCACGCCATGTCAAACGTCTACCGCTACCTCGTGAGTATTCATCGAATATTCGTTGAAGAGGTGCTGATCTGGTCTGTACTCTCGTCAGCAACGAGCCGCACATGAATATCCCGTCGTCTTCTACTCTGTCGCCGTGGGGGCTGTCGGTACGCGAAGCCTCTATCGCCCTAATACCAAGCTGACGGCCCTAGGACCCGTGATGGTGCTCACCATCCCCCCTATCCGAAGATCATTCGGCTGGAGACCTGCAGAACGTGTACCCACTACCTTCCCGCGTGAGTCCTGTTTCCAATCATTCCAATCAAGACAAGATGGGCATGATATTGACTGAGTGAAACGCTCATAGTTCCCAATCGACCACGGCGAGCAGTACAGGGCTACGAGGATCCATAATATAGCGTACATGTTTAGGATGCAGAATTTGACAACACAGAAGATACCGGGGATGGAGTCACGCCAAAACCCGCTATTCGTTCCCCGGCGGGACTGACTGCGAGAGCCCTGGTATTCGGCTCAGTGACTCGCGTCGATGTGATGGGGTAGTGAAGCCTTCATGACTGAGGCGACGTCTGTGTTCAGTCCCTGCTTAGTGTGAGCATTGAGGTGCGAAGATGGTGGAGGTGGGGGGAAGACGTACTTCTGCCTTGTCGAGGGGTAACTCACCTCCTACTGCTTTCTTCCAGGTTCGCCCTCGCGAGTCCGAAGTATTGGTCCACGAGTCCGAACCATCTTCTGACCCTCGAGCGATCCAAACTGAGCGGGAGGTTACTGGGTTTGAGTGAAGATAGTAGTACATAATGGAGAGCACACCTCGTACAAACCCGCTGATGCCTAAGCTCGAGCGGCGAAGATGACAAGCCGGACGAACGGTAGGTATCAGATCCGGGAAGTGCTCACGCAAGAAAGTAATTTGGCTGATGTAATTTGGCTGATGGATCTGCCGATCTACCGTAGTGAGGATCATAAAGGCGATGAGGTAGGTCAATCATCCCTTCCGAATCAGGGTTCCCTGGAGGGAAGACGTCTTCGACCTCTGCCATTTCGGGGAACTCGTTGGGAACCTCCCCGACTCATTCAAGGTCGTTGATAAACTACATTTAACGAACTACGAAGACTGGTCCTGACGATCAGTGACCAACCTGTGGACAGCTGCAGAGGAGGAGGAGGAGGAAGAGGAGGAGGAGGAGGAGGAGGGAGACGTGAAAGCACAAACAATAGTGGATCGTGAGCTGGGAAAGTGCCCAACTCTGATCAACGGTCTTTCTGTTCCTGTAGCATACCCGAAATCTCACGAGACAAAAGTGAAACATAGCTCACCCATGACCAAGCCTTCATCCCGATTACTTCTTACTCCGTCGACCAAAAATCCGTCACCAGGATGAATTTTCCCTCAAGGCTCCCGACCCTTGTTGGTGCAACAATCATTCACGACTGACGAACGATTCGCTCTACGTGCACACTTTACCATGAGTCGGCAGGAAGCTTCGATGACATCCTACCCTCGAAATCTCGCGAAGTTTGGCTGCCAAGTTTACATCAAAGATCAGTCTCGGATAGCAGACCATGTCGAGGACGAGAACTCGCCCACATCCCGCCAAGTGGAAGACGTGATGAACGATCGCCTGAACATGATCGTTCAATCGCCTACAATAGGAAAGCGTAAACCCCTCGCCGAACACGGTCAAGTATGCGCCGTCTCGTCAAGTATAGGCCCGTCGAGGGGCTGGATCATGGAAGGAGTGACATCGCATAGCAGAGCATCTTCTCTGGAGGAGCCAGGATGGGATGATACTCAGATACGATCCTCAGATACGGTCAGATCTGCCAGGGAGAATCGCTTCTCCATGATGAGTACGTTTACGAGAGCAAAGGGCAGATGGCGGAGGGGGTGAGCGGGTTTGAGCGGTAGGAGGGGGGCTGGGTTAAGCTACAGAAGCTTAGGCGGTCGTCGTTCAGGTTATAACCATCAATTCGAGATGCATCGACATGGTCACCGATTCAACTGGTCTCAAGTGGGCTAGTTGCCCCACATAGCTTGCATCCGCTCAATCCGCTTCCGAAACCCTATCCTTCCCCTTCACGCAAAAGAAAGCCATCCCTTCCCTTGCAGTACTCACTGCATCCTCCAACTTCCGATCATCCTCGCTCAACCACCTCTCATCCTTCGGAACTCCCTCTGTTCCGCCAAGCGTCTTGACCAGTCGCTCCCACTTTTGTCGCTTCGCTGTCAGTTCCAGCATAGGAACAGGATTGGAGTGGCCTGTGAGGACGACGAATGCGGTGTTCGGTGGCAGAGAGGCATGAATGGTCGATAAGCGAGTGTTGAGTATGTCCAAAGCGGTATCGATATATGTAGGCGATGGGGTTGAAATGGTATCGTCAGAAGGCAGAGGTAACGGTTCCGTCGGTGCCGACTCATTCCGATTCCAACCTTGACCATTCGCCAACTCCATCAACCGTCCAAACACGAAATCATGTCCCGGCACGCTATCGCAAACCGCCCTGACCGCTTCGTCGTCATTGTTGCACTTGATAGCGGTGGTCGCCTTCGCGCCATGACCCGCACGAGGGTTGAAGTAGTCGCACATGGCTGAAGTCCGACCTGGCTTCGTCGGATCGAGAGCAAACCGGTGTATCCGCTCAAAGATGGGTTCAGTCGTATCAAGGAAAGTCCCAAAGTCGGGTCCGTTCGCCATCTTCAACCTCAACAGCTCCACACAGGTCCTCGCATCCTCTTCCGAATCGTGTCCCTTCTCCCCTCCTTGTATATCCTTCTCCAGCCACCTCTGCGCTAGCCACTTCAACCCAGGCTTGTATGGTGGTCCGCGAGGATGTGAGTAGAGCAAAGCAGTATCAACACATAGGGGATGTCGTATCCGGAGGGCGGCAAGGTCGCATTCAAGAGAATGTCCGAGAAGGATCGTGTGAGGGGTAATGTGAGGGGAAGGACCGGATGACAAGGCTTCTTGGATGGAGACGAGGGTGTGTGTTGCGGCGGACAGTCTGTCTGCGGTCATGCCTGACCATCTGAGGATGAAAGTCAGCTACAAAGATACGCTAGGTTTTCGGGAAGGAACATAGTGGTTAGCATCCGCGTTTGAGTCGTGGAATGATTTGGTAGGAGATCGCATGTTTTTAGGATGGGTAAACGAGGTGTAGAGCGACGCGTAGGAGGACAAGATAAGACTTATGAGGACAGCGTAAAAGAAACGTAGGAACTTACTGAGTGCGATAGTCTGTGACGGGTTTTGGCGGTCGGACCAGCTCGTCGAAAACGCTCACTCCCGACGGGTAGTCGATGACCGAGACCCGAGCGAGTTCTTGCCCATCCTCGGATAAGACCATCTCACAGTCGATCGCCAAAACCGGATACATTCCGTCCGGAGGCGGACCCTCCGCCTTCGGTGTCTCCAACCAGCCCTCGTGTCCTGTGACATTTCCTCTCTGCCGATCTACATCGCAATTGGGCTTCCCGTTTGGCGTCATCGAGGTAGTGGAAGGAGGCACTTCTAGGTCGATCCCTGGCTTCCCATTCGACCGCTCGAGAAGCTCAGCTAGATCTCCTGGAAGATCCGTGGGGTCTACTCCAGGTATTATAGGATGATCGGAAGAAGAGATATAGAAGGGTAACCGATAGTCGTTATCGATCATCTGATTTGGCGAGAGGATGTAGATTAAAGGCGACGATTCGGTCTTTGCTTGCGCTGTGATGCTATCAGTGCTGACTTCGAAGAATACAAAGAAAGCCTCACCTGCAAGCTTCCGACTTTCAGCTTCTCTCCTCTTCCTTTCAGCATCCGGCAAAGGGCTCGACAGCAAAGTCCCCAAAACCGAAAACAATCTCCGTTTATCCCCCGGAGCTCTGGACGGACATCCATAGGTGAACAGCTGTCGTATTATCGGTACTCGATTTGGTGGAAGAGACACGGATGACGATGAAGGTGGTACCGTCGAGAAGGGTAGGGTCGCGGCGATTGGGATGGAAGTCAAGCCGATATGTTCCGGTAGGAGACCGGGGATGAACAGCACTACGGTATGGGTGATCTGAGCTTTATGCTGTATGTATCAGCGTATACTACCCTCAAAGCTAGACAGGAGTCACCTCGGGAACAATCCATCCGGGTTTGTGGCCATCCGCAACGATGTACAGGATAAGGTCTCGTAAATGCTGTCGAAAGGTTCAGCTGGTCGTCAGAGTCGCAGGAAGTTGAACGGGGACTCACCGCTATACCGATCTTCTTCCCCATTCGAAAGTACGAGATGTCAAACTGAAACTGAGGTCTCTGCTTGTCCACCTTCCGCTGCTTCCGCTTCTCCTCCCGACTGATCACCTTCTCAAACCCATCCCCTTCGACCGCCTTACCTTTCCCCTTGGACGAGCTTAACAGGGAGCCACTACCGTTGGTCGACATTGACTCTTTACGCTTGTTAGGCGACAGAGGCGCAAAAGGCATCGCTTGAAGATCTGGAGAAAGGATATCAGGTAGCGTGTATGAAGAGTCAGATCTAGTGGGCGGTCATCGTAGACATAAAAGGAGGGGGTGAGGTCCAATAAGTCTCTCCCGAATCGTCATAAAGATTGTTCTCAAGATTTTGGTGGATTAAGTCTTGATTACGTAACATAGCTCATTCGCCCGACTCCCAGCGACGAGTCGGCCTGAACACATCTCTCATTCCTACCTAGAACGCTCCTTGAGTTTTGCCCTAGATGGGACAATCCTCTGTGATTTCGATCGAATGTCACATATATTGCATTTGCACCGTATCACCCGATCCCTGTCAGCCTACAGCCATTTCAGGGGTTACATTCCGTTCAGCTTGGCTCCCATCCACCACTATTCTACATCAAGACCCGACTTTTCCTTCTTCTTCTTCTTCGTCTTCTTCTTCTTCTTCTTCTTCTTTTGTTGTTTTGTTTTGTCGCGCTGCGTTGTAACATTAACTAACCATCATGTCGCATGCTCTTTCACCGGCCGATCGTCACGTACTGAAACTTCGTATCGTGTGTATCGAGGCGGTGATGCTCCCATCTGCGATATCTCGGCTTTCATGTGTTACCCCTCAGACTTGATCTTGTTCGACGGAATCATAGAGACGCGACGCGAACTTACTCTGCGGATGGCTGCAGCGTTTCGTATATCAGGCGTCATGATGGTTCTTTGGTTATCACCGGTTTTGCTTGGCCGGATGAACTTTCGCAAGGTGGAAGGGCGAGTATGTCCCCTTAGTGTAAGGACGGCATCGGCTGATTGAGCTTCGAAGTGTAGACGACCTTCCAGATCTCACGAGCGGAGATCGTCGAAGCAAGTTGGCGACTATTGGTGGAGCATCTCCGGCGGGATGTCTAGTTGTCAGGGGCTACCGCTCGTTACAAGGGGTGCCATTGGCAGAATGGCCGAGCGAAAGAGAGGATCTTGAAATCCATTCTTGGCTATGGGTAAGCAACTTCAGCCTACATCTCAAACGCCTCTTGCCTATGACTAATCTGTGCCTCTGATAGCTTACTATAGATTATGTGAGTCATGGCACACCAAAGTCACCGCTTGCTGATCAAGCGAAGAAAGTCTTTTTCGCACGGTACCTACAGGTCATCAATGATCTCGAACGGATTGGAAAGGTACCAGATGACATCGAGGACATGCACGAGCATGAGGACAAATTCCCCACGATCCCCTTAAGGCCCTCAGGTAGAATCGAAATACCTCATCGTCTGTGCCGGATTCTTACGACAGTCGAGGAGCGAATCCGTCAGCCGAGTCCGACCATCCTCCTGACGAAATGTTAGGATCTCCAACCCGAGATTAATCCTCCGTGCCCCGTTGATGGACTCTCTCTGGATTCCTTCTGAAGTGGACACATGAAGGTAAATCACCCTGCTTGGATTGCCCTCATCGCTCATCTCATTTGCTACAGGTCTCGACCCTTCGACCTACGTCCACGGCTCCAGTAAAGACACACCGACTCAAGCAGGAAGTAGGAGAAGGGTCCGGTAAGCCCTAATAGCTCTTTCTGCTCGTGAGCGTCTGACCCTTTCATTAGAAGCTGTTGAATGCTTTGGCATCGACGTCAGAAGCACACGATCACCGCTTCGTTTGCAGGTCATCAACGAAGAGCAGGGAGCGTTCCATCCGGTCATGCTGCGTCACCATGTGAAGCGGAACATCTCGGACGGTCGATCCTTTTACCGTTGGACTGTCTTGGCGTGGTCATCTCGGTTCACTGTCATACTTCCCTACGATATCCGATGCATCGCTTTCTTGTTGAGAGGGAGACTACGAGAGGGTTTCGTAGCAAGGGAACGGGGATGCGCAGCGGGACTGCATAGATATGATAAATCGGACTCAAGAGGAAGATACGTTTTGCTCCCGTCAAGGCAAGGCGTCTGCGTTTCGCGATCAACTCTCAAACTCTTGAAAGTGTATCTCCACCCGGAATGACAGAGTCCCTTCATCAGTCGCTCTCGGTGTGATGGTATGAAGATGCCAGGCCAAAAGGGTAAACTTTCTTGTCCTATGATCTTTCGCACGCTGAACGCACACTTGTTCATTAAGTTGAATGTCCCATCTGCGGTCGACCTGTGCTGGAAACAGATATCAACCTACACCTCGACCTGCAATGTACTGGCCAAGTCGGCCCTTCTTCCTCCGCAGACGTTAGCAATCTAGCTGGCGCGAGCACTTTGAATCGGGTCGAAGACCTGAGCTCTTTGTCAGATGACACGCCGACTCGACCGAGCGGGACTCGGCAACCTTCGAGCTCGAAGGCCGGACCTGTCGTTTCCATCTTTACGCCGGGAAAGGTGGAAGGGAATACTTCGGATGGTGTTTCCGTCGAAAGCGAAGCCTCAGCAGCTGTTCCTTCGCGGGGTTTCAAGCGGGGATCCTCGTCAAATGGGACGAATGGTACCGCCGACAAGAAACCTCGTGTTAACCCCCTCATTGCGAGTCAGCCGTACGTTGCGATGTCCCTCTGTTCAGTGGGGTACTGATCGACTTCAGGCTAGCCGAACGATCTCGACCATCCACTCTAGCGACGTATATTGGACAAACGGATCTTGTCGGTCCTGGGAGCCTTCTGAGAGCGAGGATAGAAGCTGGAGAAGGGGTAGGAAGCTGCATACTGTGGGGTCCACCGGGATGTGGTAAGACGTGAGCTTTTCACCTTCCATGAGACTCGAGCTCTCTTCTGAAAGGTCTCCCACTTGAAGTCGGAAGCTCACTACTACGACTCAGGACATTAGCGAGACTGATAGCCAAGACTGCCAACGCCGATTTCAAGGAGCTCTCAGCGACAAGGTGAACAGTCCTGCTTCATTCGGGACAGGAAACTGAATGAGTGATCAAGTAGCTCGGGAACAGCCGACGTTCGTCAGGTGTTTGAGCAGGCGAGGAATGGTTTGAAATTGACTGGCAGGTAGGCGGTAGTCTCATTGTTGGCTGCACAACACTGATCGTGATTTCGCTAGGAAGACAATCTTGATGGTTGACGAGATCCATCGGTCAGAGCACATTATGTCGTTGAATCCGCTCGCTGACCTGTCCGTTCAGCTTCAATAAGTCTCAGCAAGATCTCTTCCTTCCTTACGTTGAGAACGGCTGGGTCCAGCTCATTGGCGCTACAACCGAGAATCCATCCTTCAAGGTGAATGGTGCGCTTCTCAGCCGTTGTCAGTAAGACAATCTTTCACCACCTTCTACAAACCTTGCTGACCCTGACACCAGAGTCTTCACACTCTCCTCTCATGCACCCGAATCCCTCCTCACGATTCTCGAGAATGCCTTGGCCTCGCTCCCACCGCCCATACCCCATCTCCCGCCAGACTTGCTTCACTTCCTGGCGGATGTTGCCGATGGCGATGCCCGACAAGCCCTTAACAGCCTCGAGCTAGCCTTGAAAGTCTGCGAGGAGCCCCATCAGGCCAGCATCGACGGTGATGGTGGTTTGGATCGGCAAGATCGGTCCAAGCGGGACATCGAGCTGATGGAGGCTGTTCGTCGCGGTCTGCGGAAAGGGTACGATCGTTCGGGCGAAGAGCGATATGACATGATATCGGCGCTTCACAAATGTCTGAGGGGATCTGACGGATCGGCCGCGATGTACTGGCTCGCAAGGATGATAACCGGAGGAGAGGATGCGTTGTATATCGCTCGCCGACTGGTTGTGGTCGCCAGCGAGGATGTGGGTCTAGCCGACAATCATGCTTTACCACTGGTAAGGTGCGCATTTCATCGAGCATGGTCGAGGCTGACCAGGAACACAGGCGATGGCGACGTATCAGGCCTGTCAAGTGATCGGCTTGCCCGAATGTCGGATCAACCTCGCCGTTCGTGTTTTCCTTATATTGGGCCTTTCCGGTCACTTATGATCTCTTCAACAGCACTGTGTCGCGTACCTAGCAGAAGTACCGAAATCAACCCGCTCATATACAGCATACAACCGCGTCAGTATCGTCTTCCTCAAACGCACTGGTCCCTTGTTGACTTGACTGCTTACTTCAGGCTGAAGCGTTGGCAAAGACCCCACCGCTACCAGGTGTACCACTGCAAATCCGGAACGCACCTACCAAGCTCATGAAGAAGCTGGGGTACGGCAAGGCGTACTCGTACAATCCTGCCTTTGCGCATCCCGTCCATAATGTAAGCAAGCTTTCCTCACCCTTCACCTTCACACTGCCAGCCCTTCGTGCACCCCTTCCCCGCGACAATCCCTCCGGTTCTCCCCCTCTCCCCCACCCCCTCTTTGCGGTCCTCTTCACTTCTCTCTTAATTCCACCTCCCTCTCTCCTCTTGTGCCGCTTTCCCATGTGACAAGACGAGTTTGGTCAATCTCGTCTTGGTCCCCTTCCCCACCTTGGCCCTTGCGAAGCCTTACGTGGAGATTTCGCTTATGCTCTCTGCACTGCTTCAGGAATACCTGCCTGCCACTCTCGTTCACCACTCATCCCTCTCTTCAAACCCTGACGATCACATACTCAGAAGACCCGATGTCGAAATGAGGGGAAAGGAGTGGGATGAGGCAAAATTGGAAGAGTATGAAAGGTCTGTAGAAGGCGGGAAGGTGTGGGAAGGTCGTACTGTCCATGCAGAAACTTCCGGAGGCTCGCATGAGGAGGATTTAGGTTCTTGAAAGACCGGAGGTCAGATAGAATTTGATACCCTGCACAATCATTCCTGCGTATACTACTGATACCAATGCAAAACCATGAAGTCATGTCCGTGAAATACAATGAGTCGCAGCTCAATATGCAGTAGTGAAGATGCAATATGTATCCCATCCATGTCGTCTTTCCCCTGACCCCCTCCCTTCATACTTCAACATCCGCAGCTCAGACTCGTCTAAGGGAAAGAGGTTGGATTACTCACCGGTCAAAACCTTCTCGATAATCCGATTGATACTCTCCTTCCGACTTCCCAACCCAACCTCATACTCCTCTTCCAATTGCTTCCTCACCCCCTTCTTCGTGAGCTGATCCAGATCCGCTCCGGCACATATTCGCCTGATCGAAGATTCGAGCTGAGCTTCGGTAGTACCCGCTTCGCCCAGGCTGACCGGCCCATTCTCCAATGTCATTTCTGGGAGAAAGTTTGATGGCGATCTCGAAGCTGGTTGAGCCGGAGCGAGAGAATAACTCGTTGTTCGGTGATCGACCTGTAGAGGTAGTGCATTGACCAAAGAATAGCTGGATGCCCGAGGATCGAATGTCATGTTTGGATGAGGTCCTCCAGCGAGGGAGTTTGACGAAGTGCGATAGTCGACCTGAGGTTGGCCGTACGCAGAACCGCCATACATCGATCGAGCATCACCACCGTACATCGATCGTGTATCACCGTTCGCTGACCGATTGTCAGATGGTAGGAAGTTTCCATTCCCCATCGGACTACCTTGGTAAGGAAGTTGAGGCATCCCGAAAGCGGCGGACTGAGATCGAAGATCTTGGTAAGAAGCAGCAGGAGAGATCCCACGATATTGCGGTTCGTATCCGTACGCCGATGGAGGACGAGAATCATACTCCTCCTTTTGAGGCGGTATCCAATAGCCGAGAGAATGATTCGATTCGTGGTCCCACAGCTCGTTCCTGATGAGATCACATGTCAACATCTGAGAGTAGTTACTCGGACGCAAGACCTACTCATAGTCATTCCAGCTTTTCAGGGGGATCGACCGAGGATCAAACTTCCCTTCATCGTGGATGACGATCTTCTTCCCCTTCTCCCCAACCACCAAACGCGTACTTCCCCAGCTAAAGTCGTCCATTTTCCAGAAGGAGTATAGAGGGAGGAAGAACGAGAACAACGGGATAGCCAGGATATAGAAGACCATCCAGGCAATCATATCCCATCGCATACGGAAGATGAAGATGAGAGCTTGTAGGCCGTAAATAGCCGCCAGCATGACGATAGAGAGTGTCGGGATCGTGGAGTGGTCGTGAACGACGAGGTAGATCAGGTAACCGATGTACGCTACGGTCACTGGCGCGACCACGGTGGACAGGAGGTCAATAAACACGACGAATCGCATCGAAAAGCAACAGAAACCGCACAACTGATCGAGAAAGACGAGTTCCGCCAGATTATGGACCGTAGAATTGATCCATCGCCGCCGTTGCGACAGGAGCACCTTCGAGGAGTCCGGTGCGACTGTTTCAGCATGGGCATCTCGAACGAATTTCGTCTTGTATGTGGGAAAATGCTTGAGGACCAGCGTGGTGAGGTACCGATCTTCGCCAAGGTGCAGGAGGTTCTTGAGGTGGAGGGTGTCGACGCGGTTCTCGGAGTAGTCATTGATAATCTGGTTCGAGATGAAGAGGGGTTTATGTGTGTCGGGAGTTCGTAATCGGTACATCGAGAAACAACCCGGAAGACAGGTGATCGACCCAAAAAGGCTCTCGAAGGCTTTGGCAAGATGATGCGATATGAAGTACTCGTACACCTGAGTGTAAGCGGTTATACCTTGTGCAAGCTTACCTGTGCCATGGTGACTATGGACTGCTTAGCGTTGGCGATAGATGTCTCGCCGCAGACTCCGATAATCTTCTTGTCGTGCATCATCCTGCCATCAGCTCATTCATAGGTCCGGTACTCACGCAGAGACCAGCCGATTGAGCGACAACTCCTCCACAGTGGTGTCCGCATCAACCATGAAGATGTACTCGTAGAAGCTCGGATTAACACCGATGACATTCTTGATTTGGTGATACATCTCGAGCTCGAGTGGGTTCATCGGAGCATTGAAGTGGATCTACCATCAGCACAACTCCTCGAAGTCATGACGTACCTTGTTGAGGAAATGCATGATAGTCATCTGCGAGTCCCGTTTCCCCCGATTACCAGGTTTAGGCCGTTCCGTCGGCTTCCCCACCTTGACGATGACAAGATAAGGTACGACGTGTCCAGCGCACTCGTACAGGCCAGCATACACCTTACCCATATTGTGCTGCTTCGAACCCTCACCAAGCGATTGAAAGCTGAGCGGCTCCGGATCCGCATACGGGTCAACACCGAGAATATCAAGAACGATCGCCGGGGTCGACTTCTCGTTCCCATACCCTTTGATATTGCCATCGCAAACGATCATGAGGAGTTTCCGTTTATCATCGTACTTCAACCGGACAAGCGAATCGATAGTACGACGAAGAGATTCCTCGCCCTCGGTATAGCAAGGGACCTGACAGATGACAAACTTGTCATGGTTCTCTGGCGCACGGGAGGAGCCGAAATGCAATGCGGCGAGAAACTTGAACCCGATGATCGAGACCATTACGCAAGAAAGAGCGAGAAGGATATAGGTCGAGAACTGACACTGTGCCGAGTCTCGCGTATCGACTTTGCCAATGAGGAAAAGGTTCCTAAGGCAGGTCGTCTGGTAATTCACCACATCGGATCCGACGGTCGACGATAAGCCGTCGAGGAGCGTCGTTATATCCTTCCCAGCGTTGTAGGTGAAAAGCTGAACCACCTGATCCGACATGAATTGCCTATCGCTCTCGTCCTGCGAAATGAAGTTGTATCCGTATGGTCCCTTCAGTCCACCCCCATTCTGCTGGATGTACGTCGTCATCTCGTAAACCAGGTCATTATACACCGCCACCGCCCGGCCAGCAGACGCCATGCTCTTGAGGTCCTTTTTGGTATAGCCCACGAACCCTGTCCGGAAGCGATATCGCAGCATGATCATCGTTTCTGCATACCAATCGAGGCGAGAGTCATTCGTGTATGCGCGAAAATCGTGATATTTCGAATTGACACCGGATGTATTGGTCGTATCGAGCGTCACATATTGGCTGATCGATCCTTTCGTACCTTGACAGAGAGCGGAAACTTGCACGGGGAAGAGCTCGGAAGCATCTAGACCACCGTATTGCAGGACGGAATTTGTCGGGACGACCGAGACAGCGGTGAGATGGGTGGGCGCAAATGAAGAGAGATCGAATACCTCGCCTCGAATGGCGACATAAGCGTTATTCGGATCATTCTGGTAGCTGTGACTGGCGAGTTCGGAGGAGCTGTAGACGTGCTGCCTCGGGCAGATGAGGTCTCCAAGGACGGCGATGACGAAGATGGTACAAGCGCAGATGAACCAGATGATCAGGTTGATCGTAATTTTCTCTCGCCAAGCCTGCCGAACGTCCTGACGCTTCATCTTGCCGACCTTCGCCAAAACAAAGTTCGGAATCCAAAAAGTCAGGAGAATGCAGAGCCACACCCATCGTCGACGACCCAAGGACTCCTTATACTCTTCGCTTATTTCGCCGTCGGCGGGTTCTGCGTCCAATGGGTCCTTCTCTTTTGCATCGAAATCCCTGAACATATTGCGTGACGGCGCATACGTTTCGGTGCCCACATTCGAGGCGGTGTCGCCAAACCGACTTGCCACCTGACTGGGAGCGAACGGCCGCCGATCCTCAAACTCTTCCGGCGACTCATATCGAAGGGGCTGGGCATAATCGACGAGGGGTAAGGCGGCGTTCGATCCATTGCGGTCGTAGGGGTCGTGATATTCGGGTGCTGGGGTGAGGGAGGGGGGCGAGTCATTATGATATGGGGAGAAAGGGTCGATTTTGGTATCCTTCTCGTCAAGCATTTCCATATCATCCCGAACTGTAGGCTGGTCTTCGCTCTCGCCGGCTCGAAGTCGATCCTCAAAGCGCTGGAAGACTGGGTGCGATAAGAAGACCTGTTTGTATGAGCTTCACATTACTGAGCTGGATCTCGATGTACTCGACTGGTCCCAATAGCCATCTGCACATCATCAAGCTTCAAGACCCTCTTGAGATCCTGTAGCCGATCCACATGTGACGGTCCTTCAGGGATCGTTCGTACCGTAAATTCCTCCGCGTACCTCTCGCATGCCTCGCCATGCGTCATCCGTACCTCATAGTTGAGCTGTAGACGTTGCGCTAGGTCAATCAAGCCGAAAGCACGGATCTGTGCCTTGACACTGCGTGTCTCGAATTGAGACGGGAGCTGCGAGTCATTCGGGCGAAGGCAGAAGACGAACCACGGTTGAGCTTGATCGAAAGTCGAAAGAAGGGTATTGAGTGCCGCCCAATGCTGGCCAGCTACACACTGTAGCTCTTTGCCGGCTATAACTCCGTCGTTCCCTCCCCCGACTTCATCGTCTTCGCCGATTACGCCTTCTTCATCAAGCGGAGGCAGTTTCCGACCTTTTCTTCGCCTTGTCGATGGCGCTCGCATCGGTCGTACCGGTTGCTGAGCGGCCACAATGGTCTCGTCATTCCGAGGATGAGCTTGTGTCGCGATGGATCTGCTTGAAAAGAGACTTTTGATGAAAGGATTATTGGAGCCTTGATGCTCCGTAACTGCCTGCGAACCAGTGATAGTGCCTCGCAAGAGACGCAGGATATCGGCGCTCGTCTCGTTCGCATTTAGTTCTAGAAAGCTTTCGGCTGTGTAGGTGACCGAACCGCTGTAATGATTGATGGTGAAGGAAGAAGCTCCGCTGCGATTGGCATTGCCCAGGGAGAAGGACGAGTGTCCGGTATGTCGCTTGCCCATATCCTCAAGAAAGCTAGCTTCGGATCGCTTCTTCGTAGCTTGATCATCCATGATGTGGATGAGACCTCCTCTGGGATCTGACAGCAAGTTCAGACACTCGGTGTTGTCGAAATAAGGCAACCGTGACATCGGGAGTTTCTCCTTTACTGCCTCGTCGAGGCATGTCTCGTGTATCCGGTGCATGATCCAGTTGTGCAACTTCTCATTCGCGAAGTTGAAGCAGAACTGGTCCACCGAATTGGCGCCCGAGGTCGGACCCGCATCGTTTTGCGGTCCAGGAAGGTCCAGTATCGCGATGAAGGAGCCGAAGGAGTCTTTGCAGAGCTTCTGGTTGATATGCTCGTTCAGCCATGAAAAGAGGAGCGAGTAGAGCGTCCGGGCCAGCTCATCTCGGACCTGTTCAGCCTGTTCGGGTTCGAGGAAGGTGGTGCAGACCTCCTTCCGCATCAAGACGGTCTTGAATGAGAAAAGCTCGGCCAGCGCTTCTTGGCTTACACCGAGGAAATCAGCCACACTTGCTAAAAGGTCGAAGTTTGAGACGATGGCGCCTTCGTGAGCTTCGCTTCCACTCGAGAACTGGAGATTGCCGATGTGAAGGATAGTCGCCAGGAGTTGGCATACCTGCGCGACTAGCCGGGTCGATAGTCCAACGACCTTGAAGGCTTGCTTGAGCTGATCGAAGCGCTGCTTGTCATCTGTTCCTTGCTGTCGCACTCGACACTGAAGATATCGATAGTCGTGCACGTCGCCGAGCTTGAGGTGGGCCTTCTCCTCGCCTGCGACACCGGAGACAAGGTGGTAGAAGACATGGAAGTTGCGCTCGCCTGTTGGTGGTGATTGAGAAACTCGGGACCGCTCAAAGTAGTACTCGATGGTCTTGAGCCCATCAAGCCGTCCGCGATCGTTGAATTGTAACTCGGTGTAGTTGCCGAAACGAGACGCATTGTCATTGGTCAGGGTGTGAGCGTTACCGAATGATTCGAGGATAAACTAGACTATATCAGCAGTTGCACACCTAAACGAGATGTCGAGGGCAATGAGAGGCAGAGAATCGCTCACTTCCGCATTCGCAAGCTGACCTCCAATTTTCGCACCTTTTTTCCCCGGACTGGCAACGCTGACATCCGAGATAGCCTTGATAGCCAACCTCTTCATCTCTGATTTGCCCGATCCCATGCCGCCCCTACGAGGACCAACTTAGTATAAAGCAAAGCACGGATCCACTCACGTCATGAGCACGATTTGATCCTGTCTGGTCCTCTTCATATTGTAGTACGCGCTTAAAGCCAGCCTGAAGACGTGCGGCCCAAGTCTCTCCTTGACCACCACCTCCCCGCCATCTCTCGAGACCCCATCGTCCACTGCGCTGCGGTAGTACTCGGCGACGTAGTCTTGGAGGGAAGCATCCCCGTTGATGGGAAGGTATGAATGAGGATTGACCGAGACGAGAGCGGAAGATGAAAGCGCGGTGTATGGTGTAGATGCGAGGTAGCGTTCTCGGAGGGTTGCGAGGACTGTATCTTCGGCGATGGAGGGAAGTGAGCTGATATGATGAGTTGGGTCAGCCGAATGTTTTACTTTGGGCAGAGGGTGATGAAGAGGACCTACCATAGGTTGGTTACTGCTTCAAACCTAGATGATCCTCGATGCGACGGCCCAGCAGAAAGCGATCCAGAGTAAGACATTTTGGCGAAGTACTGAGTAGGCCTTGAAGGATCGAATCACCTAGACTCAGACCCGACCGTGCTTCGCGATATTTCCGATCTGAAGCTACCAAGGAAACCGCCCCTTCTCTTAGCTTCCATGAACCACCAAAGATGATAACAAAGGTAGCGTGCGATTTCGTCAAACTTCCTAACGGAGGCAGTGCGCGGGCTAGACTTTTGGTTTTGATCTCTTTCCCGTGACACGTTTTAGCGGTCCCCAATTCAGGGAGGGGGGGAGGGCAGTATGTTCCCTGCCAAGGCTCAACAATCCGACTGCATGTGCATCTCCTCGTGATAGAATCGTCAGGCATGAATTCGGTTCTCATCAAACGGATCGCCCAGCTCGTCCTAGGCGTCTGGCGGACATGGAAACGATCAAGACAGGTTTATATCCGCTGAAACGCCCGATGAAACGACCCGGCGGTAAGGGACGCGCACCCTTCCATCCTTACGTAATCCATCGTTCGGGAAGCGGAAATTCACGATAGGCATGCTGAGAGCTTCACGAGGAGGTGGAGGCGGTCCACCCTCCCTGTGCATGCTCCACTTGGTCGAGCCTCACCAGTGACAGTTTCGTGCACAATCATGCCCTAAGACTCTCTCGGCCTCCCTCCCCAATCGTCGACATGGCTTTGTTTGCTCTCCTTGGATCTTATCAAACCCCCATCCTCCTCTTGGCAAGCATCTTTGGCCCCTCCCTCCTTTCCCTCCTCACCCGTCGATCCCGCTCAAGTCAAGCGCAGCCCTTTCGTCCACCCATTCCCTCGACACGCAAAGTCTTCCTATTCGTCCACACAGCTTACCATTTCCTCGCTCTCTTCTTCCCACCATACGATATCTTCGTCACCCACTCCCTGCCCGTTCTCACTTCAATCACCTCACTCCGCTCAGCTGTCCTTGGACGCACCCACCACTCATCCCTTCATCCGTCCAAACCAAGCGAGCCTCATCCTCTCCTCGAGCTACTCCTCACTCGACTTCAGAACCTCGACACACGACACCTTTACGTCAGATTCGGTCATCGTCCCTTACTCACCTGTGTATGGTGCAAAGACATCAACGATTTCGTACTCATCTCCTTACCGGGTATTATCCGACCATATGGCCTTGAGGGAGTGATCACCGGGATCCTAGGATGGAGCTGGGTTGGCGGGGAGGAAGCGGGTAGAAGGGCGGAAGCGTGGAGAGGAAGCTTTGGCTGGGCTCTCGGATGGTTGACAGTGATCGAGATCGGGGTAAGGTATTTATGGGATATCAGAGCTGTTGACGGGGACTGCCTACATGTCAGTCGTCTCGTTCCGTTACTCATAGTTCGCCTGACGGGGCCTAAAATCCAGTTATCGACCACAATACATACGATCCGAAGCGTTATTCTCCTACTCCTACCTATGGTTTACATATTCCTACCTATCCCATCAAAGCCACCTTCCTTATCTCCTTTGATTCCGGTGCTCTCCAATACACACTCCACCCTTCGTCTGACATCCCTGTCACGAACCGCCATCTCGAGAAACGCTCGATTACGAGATGCCTGGTCACAAGCTGGCCAAGCGGAAACTCGAACTGCTCAGACTGCTAGAGAAGACTCGGAAGTCATCAAAACTTCGGAAGATTTGGGTTTGAGAGGGAATGAGGTGAGGGACAACGGACGGATGTGGATCGATCAAGGTTGGAGAGGCATGGTACGGATCCAACAGAATGGTTCTGGACTCGGCTAGCGGAAATGAATAACATGTGAGGAAGAAGTGGTAAGACTACCCCCCTTGGTCGCGATGTTTTTGCTCGCGAAGCACATTCACTTCCCGGTACATTCTGATACATAACAATGACGCCTAGTACGAAAACCCAAAGATACGCATCACCACTGGGGTATCCATCCGAGTACATATCCTGCATGATGATCAGCGATGGGGCGGGAAGATGGGAAAATCACAGTGAGAGACATAGGGAGTGTCAAGGGTAAGACGAGGAGCAGAGGCATGGAGGGCTCAGCACGACTCACCTTGCGCAAGGTTCCGTACATCTGACGCCTCCTCGATTAACGCCAGCACCTGCTTCTTGACAGACAATGGAGCTTCTGAATCGCCGTTATAGCCCTGAAGTTTCCTTTCGATTTGAGCAAGGACCTGACCAATCATCAGGCTCATCCATTCGCAAAAAATGAACGGCGGGAGACTTACCTGAAGGGCCTTGCTATTAGTCATTCCTGCAACAGACGCCTTGGCCATGTACGAGTCGGTATCGATACACGCCGCAACTAGGGAGTTGTTGATGCGTTTGTATACGTCGGAATCGCCTTGTACATTGCCTTGTCGCACAGGTGCCACACTCTGCGGTACGGCATGTGTGGGTGGTGGCTTTCGCTTCATCTCAAAACGAGTCATGTCTGCATGTTGAGGAGCGCCAGTGTCTACACTCCGTCAGTCATGGTCACAATAGTGCCTGCGATGGACTCACTCGTCGCTGGATCAGACAGGTTTGCGGAGGGCGATGCATCGGACTGATCATCATTAGCAAGGCCGAAGAAACAAAAGTATATACACACAGTCCAGGACAGCAACGGATCGTACAAGAACGCCTCCAACATAGCCAACAGACTGCTCCGGCTATCTCTCATCACCCGCATGGTAACGATAGAAGCTTGCTTGAAACTCCCCCTGGATCCGGGTACTTTGTGGCCCCGAGCTGCAGACAGCTCGAATGCGTTGGTCATCATCTTAGTCAGCCGGAAGGGCACCTTCTCAGGCAAGAAAGAACGCTCCTGAGCTGCACCGAAGAGCTGATACGCGTCAGTGTTCTTCGACGAACAGGGGGGAGAAGCAGTACGAACATCGCCAAAGTCGATGTGCAGCGCACCCCAGGTGAGCTGATCCACAAGGATGTTTGACCCATGACGATCGCCGAGACCGATGATATGACCGACAAAGCCTGCAGTGATCAGCTAGGTCTCGGTCTTCCATAGAAACCTTACTCCCAACACCGATCGTTCGAGCGAAGTTCGTCCTTCTGCGAATCCAGATATCCGCTGACGGACTCCTTTGCCACAGTACATCTCGCAGATCAGCTATGTCTTGTCAGTTGGATCACGATCGAGGTAGGGTTGCTCACTCCGGTCTGAATGAGCAAGAGCAGCCTTGAGGCGCTCGGTCTTGATATCCGCAGATAATTTGTCATACCGATCCATCTCCGCGATCGGATCGAATCGAGATCGGTCGCGCTTGAAAGTCTCAATGTCATACTAAGAGGTCTCAGCAGCCTTCCCGTACGCGTAAAGGTACGGCTCACGCCAAGAAGAGAAGCAACCTCCTTGTTGGTCAGATCGCTGGATTTGTCTTTCTCCCTGTTTGAGCTGATCATGGATTGAAGCCTGCAACGCCAGATCAGTACAGCTGTACTACATCCCAGGGCAGATACCACACACTGCTGCGTATTTGGCACCCAGCTCACCAACCCGGCGGATGGAGACAAGGGGATGACCTCGTACGGAAGCAGGTGAAGGTTTCGTCCGAAAGCCTCTGACTCGTGGTTGAGCAGGGTATTGATGAGCGTGAAGAGCTGCATGATCCGCTCGTCTCCTCTGAGATCCTCGTTCCCTTGAGTATGTCAGCGTCAACCACACAATTGTTAACATAGGCAGACCTTTCAGTAAGAATGTGAAGTCGGTCGTGTATGAGCGGATGACCAGCTTCCTCGGGAGCTGCTTGGACGAGAGGATGTCGACCATTTGCTGAAACGAGTTAATGAACGCTTGATCGTCGAGCTTGATGTTCGGATCATATTGGCCTACAGTACATCAGCACCATTTCTCTCAAACAGCTTGGCGGTCATACCTGGTACAGTAAGGATGCAGTCACGGATGGACAGCAGCTTCGGTGCAACAGTGGCAAGCTGAAGCTTGGAATCGGGATTACGCCACTGGTTGAGCTGTCCATCGAGCTCTCCTAACAGCTGAGACAAAGACCTTGTCAGTCCAATACAATCGTGAGGCGGATTAATTTACCTTGTACAACTCCAAGTAAGCTGCATTGGCGAGAACGACCTTCCTCGAGGACCGGTACCGTATCAGGGTGTTATACACCTCTTTGATGCGTCCACCATAATTTTGAACAAAGAGATCCTCATCTGGTGTTTCCGGTGCCTCCCAGAGATTGGTCGAATCAGCAACCACTTCGGAGTAAGTACTTCTCTTACCGATAGTCTGCTGATTTCCTCTTCCCACACAGCAGGGATCTCTTGCCACGCGACTTCCATGACATCCTGCCTCGGAATACACCTTTCGATGAGGTGTCTCCATCTTATTGACCGTTAGCGATGGTGAGAAAGTACCAATCCACTTACTTCTCCATCCATGAGATCGAAGTCCGGATCAGCTCCCTCCCTACCAGCTCTGCCTGGTTGACCAATCTCGTCCCATCCGGCATCGAGCAGATGAAGTCCATAATCACCCTTGCCGCTTGATCATGCTCGACCTTCCGTGTCTGACTGGCAGTCAAGAGAGGCCAAATCACAGCATGCGGATAGTGGCTGGAGATGTTTCGGAGGAGCTGGATGAGTTCACCTTGTAAGGCCTTATGCCTCGTCCCGAGTCGAGCGATAAGCTGAGGGATCGCCATGAGCCATCGGGAGATCGGCGTCTCAGTGAGCTGTTGCTCGACCTCGACGAGAACTGATTCCGTTTCTCCAAAGCGGAACCAGAGGGTGACGAGACGAAGAAGAGCTTTGATCATCTTTTCCGGCGTCTCATGGGCTCGTACTGCTTGAAACAGGCCGCGAACTGCTGGGACGACTAGCGAGATCAGCCGGTGTCCAGTCTGATTGAACATACCATAGCTATTGACGGCGATGGAATTAGAGCGCTTATACCCGTTGGTCTCAAAGATGTTGATCGCTGCTTCGGCCAAAGAATATGACCCTCCATACCTGGAGAAGCATTAGCACGGAGAAAGTGTCAGCTGGTGAGTCCGGGACTCACCAAGAATCATCCAGCTTGTACGACAGCGAGTAGTATCGATACACTTCCGAGTCAGGATCCTACATCCCTTTCAGCAAGACTTCGAGATAGCATACGGACTGTAAGCCAATACGGTCCCTGCACAGTCTCAGTCCACTGCGCCAAACGGTAGAACCGCCTAGCAAGGATGTCCCGCTGCCAATCTTCCACCTTCTTCACACACGTGATTGGTCGTAAACCAAGTCCTTCGCTCTCGAGAGTCTCTCGATCTACGGCAGTGCAGGTGATTAAGCGATTCAGGTGTGATTGCATGTCATCGAGCGTCTTGAGCAGAAGAGACTTATCCTGGCGCTTCGTGGCGTCCTTCCATCTACGTGCGCATTTAGCTATCTATGCTGCCGGCGGGGCGTGGACTTACTGGAAGCGCATCCTGGTATACTCGACTTTGCATCCCTTCGCTATCGTCATTGGCGGAGTGCGAGTACAGCAATGAACCTACTGGAGGCGTAACTTCCGGTGAGACCAACTCAAGGATTTGTTGCGCTGGCTCATGCATCCCAGAGCTCTCGCACAGCTTGGCACATTCGAGATAGCAATGCTGCAGCTCGAAAGTGCTAGCTGGAGCGGCAAGTGTCCATACCTTCAATCTCTTCAGCCATGCATTGACGTCCGCATGGCATCGCTTGAACCTCGCTCGCCAGACGTCGAGGATATGCTTGCGCTCATCAGGCTCAGTCTTGTACTGGATGACCTCCTTAAGCTCGACGAGTACCTCGGTCTTGGCAAGGGTCTTGAGCGCGACTTGAGGTCCGACGGCGAGCTGGGCATGGAGCTCGTCGTAGGCGAGGGACTGGGCTTTCTCGATGTGCTGGAACGCGGCTTCATATTGGCCGTGGTGGACATCGATGATCGCTTTGAACAAGGACTTGCTCGTGCCTTTCGGATGGAAAGCGAGATAGTCCGCCATAGTCTCATAGTCGCCCTGGACTGGATCAGCCGGGTTAAGAGGTATCTTTCAACTCCTCACGATATGCCAAGCTGCAGACGTAGCCCAGTGAGCAGTCCGTCTTCGCTCATGATCGTTCAGTCCTTCGAAAAGAGATTCGGCTAGCGCATAGCCTCGATCGAACTGTCCAAGACCGTGGTCTACCACACGTCAGCGATACGAGCTTGTCCCGGGCGTACGTACAGCATGTCATTCTCATGTCAAACGAAGCGAAGGTTGTCACCGGTCCCCCCTGGTCGATATTGTCCTGAGCCGTGATGGCCTTCTGCCAATGGCCAAGCTGGGTGATCCACATCGGAGATGGATTCACTTCATAGTCATCCCTGAGCCAGAGTAAGCTGCTCCATGCGGAATCATACCCTTGGTAACGGATCAGCCCTGTTATCCCGCGGATATCTATGCGTTCCTACCAGAAGTACCGGTCCTACTTAGACATGAGCGCCTGTATGTGATTATTTGGTGAGAAGGCGTACCTGATATTAACCTCGACCAAGTTCGAGATGTTCTCAGCCGACATATCCGCTGCTGTCTCTTGCTCGGCCCACCATCTGACACCACCAGTAGTTTTCACCTTGTCTCTTACTTCGGCACTTACAAGGTCATAGCCGGCACCGGTTCATCAAGATCGCCACTGAAAGCTGTCAAAGCACAAGTCTTCGCAGCGTCTGTCACGTTCGCGGGAAAGTCCCTCTTCTCCTTGCTGAACATGGCTACAAGTTCCAGTAGCACCAAGTGGATCTCTCGGCTCACACCACCATCTGTCAGTATCGAAACTAGAGCGTTATCCACGACCGTCTACGCTTATCATTACGAGTGTATACGGACCTTCGGGAAGATTACCTTGAAAGTGGAATCATCCTGAATCAGGGCATAGCATTGAAGAAAAGCAGTCTGGAATAGCTCGGAGTGTATCAGTGGTCCAAGCTACTACGTGTCAGCGAGCGAGTACCACGAGTGATGGAACGACCTACTCGTGAGTTAATGACAAGCTCCGGTACATTGCTGGCATCCATAGTCGCTTGATATAGATTATTCGACCACACGGCGGTATTGTCGTGAGCAGACGACAGGAGGGTATGGTTCCAAGCATGTCGGACGGAACGAGACCTTGATGGCAAGTTGCGCGACAGGAGCTCGGCGAGAAGAGGGTGTTCGCGGGCCGGGGTAATGGTCGAAGTCATGGGAGGAGTGACTGTCGATCCCGGGCGGCTCTATTTGACGAGCAATTGAAGATGCCATGTCGTGAGAATGTACTCACAGCACTAGGTCTCATCCGTTGCTCCTTCTCATCTTCCCAGATGACCAGACCTAGCCTGCTGTAAGCCGTGGTCAGCTCCTCCATACCGCTGGCTTCCTTCTCCCTCCCCAAAGCTCGCAATGGCTTTAACAAACAGCTCTTCATCGGCTCGAGAGTTTCTGACACCTCCGCTAACAGCTTGAGAGCAGCGAGTGTGACCGTTCTTGGCCGACTGACGTCGAGTGCTTTGAGGAGGAGCGGGAGCCAGATGGAGGAGGTGCTCGCCATGGCTGAGCGGAGTTTGGGACTTATGAGTAGACGAAGGCTCTCCAGCCAGACAGTCTCGTCGGAGGGAGAGGTGGTCAGAGCTTGGCAGATTAGAGGAACCATGCGGTGAAGCATCTGGTGAGAGGTATTGCCCGCCATGTTGGTTAGCCTGTGATCAGGGATACGGAGCGGTCAGAAACGATTCGTAACGAGCACGGAAGTGTGAGAGTCTTGGCTGCATCCTTTGTCGTTGATCAAACATCATGGCAGTGCAAGAAGTCCTTGGCTGGACGGCCTCCTTTATACTCTTCTAGCAAAGAAATCCATGCAAAAGCAGGCGACTGATTTCGTCGCAGTTCCAAGGGATGATTGGAATCTGTGCCGAAGCTTGCACAGCCGTGACGTTACTAGTCCGATAATGATGACGCAATCTCGCTTTCGACGGAATAAGGGCCCTGAGACCTGACCTCAATGACCTAATACCTCCGGCAATATACGTCATCCGGACGATGTCGTGCTGGAACTGCACCTCGTGACCTGAAATTGGACGCGCCACCCCAGGACTCAGATATAAAGACCCCCCGGTCCATCAAATCCTTTCGCTTTCTTTCCACCAACGAATTTACCTACCTTCACACCACTTCACGTATACCAGACCAACCAACCAACCACAACTCAACTCAATCACAATGGCAGACGCAGTGAGTCTTACCTTCCCTCTTCAGTCGCGTTTCCTTGTCGTTAGCATCGTCAATCCCTTTGCCGCCGCTCGCCACTCCCCTTTCCTCTCTTCCACGCTTCGTTTTCTGCCTCGCCTTCTTCCATCTGCTTCCTCCTGCTTTGTTCTACTCTCGCTGACGCGTCTTGATCAGGGCCGCGAATCCCTCACCGACAAGGCTACCTCCGCCATCAAGCCCGACTCTGAGAAGTCCTACGTCGAGCAGGTGAGTGTCGCCTTCGTTGATGAATAGCACCACAGCTGACCGAGGTCTTGGCGCGCTAGGCCAGCGACTACATTAAGGGGTCTCTCGATAGGTAGGTACAATCTCAAGTCTCTTGGCTTATGAAAATGTAGCGTGGCTTCTGTCGTCCAGCCCCAGGAGGAGAAAAGTACGACCCAGAAGGTTGGAGACGCGGGTGAGTCCCCATTTGACTGCTGACAATGATTGACTTGTCTCCTCGTCTTCATAGTGACCGGTGATAATCGCAACAAGAATGTCGCCTAGGTGCCTCAAACATTCATAGGCTATATCCTCTTCGATAGTTACCCTGCGTGATGAATGAGTGTGATACATACTGCTTTCCCGCTTCTCAGTTTCCCACATACTCTTTAACCTCAAATCTAAGTCGTGAGGTATGCAACGCCATCAGCCGGAAAGAGAATACATATGTATATATCCTCCCCCCCTTTCCATCCGCCTATACTGTATGACGCGGTTTTCTTTTCGACTTTGCATTCCTCTTGCTTGTCATACACTTCTTCTTGATCGCCTTCCTTCCCCTTGAAATCTTGTATCTGGAGGGTGAGGGGAGGCTGGTTTGTTCCTCCGCCTGTCCGCCACCTCCTTCATCGCGGATTTCCTTCTTATCTCCTCGACTACGGTGAGTCCGTGCTGGTGAGTCCGTGCTGGTGAGTCCGTGCTGGTGATCTGAGTATAACACCGCTTCTATGCTTCCTGTTCCACTCCTCTACTTGCCGATACAGAGTAGGGATCTGTGGCATCTGGCATCCACCTGCTACGATGTCAAAGCGTTCTCTCGATCGTTCTTATGACTTTAGGAATGCCTCCGTACCCTTGTTCTGCAGATGGGCTGTCACGAGCAAGCGCTGATTCCCGCATAGTAGTCTAACTTTTCAAGATGCCCCTCTCAGTCCAGGGGCGCTTCCTGCAGGCTTCGCGGCAAAAAGGTCGATGAGGATTTCATCGCCTCGACGGAAGTTGAGGTAGACAAGATGCATCATCGCCTCAGGGTTCCTTCTACCATCAAGGCTCGAAAGACGGAGCTGGTCCGCTTGGGGGAGTTCCTATCTCTTCAGAACAAGGGGCGAGCCGATGAGGTATTACGGGAGGGCGGTGAAATCCTCTCTGTCCGTGAGTGTGTAATTTCCTTGATCGAATTCCCATTTGGAGCGTTCCCACCCGCTTTGTCATCATGAATTCCCCCTTCACATTCGAGCAAAATCTGACAGACTCGTCAAGGGAGATGAAGGCATACCTCGATATCCGAGCCCGCACCATGTGGCCTCGTTGGGGATCCACTCCTTGTTAACAGAGCCTCAAGAGGATTTTCAATACCCTCTTTGGCGCCGTGAGTAGCAGGTTTGCGCTGCTTCCGTTTTCGCTTACACCAAGCAGTTCAGCGATCTCTATGGGAAGAGGTATGATAGGGAGCAAAGCAGGGCCATCCACGCCGTGGGTCCGTTGTGTCCCATAATCTCCAAAACATTGACATACTTGTCCCAGTACCTCAACGGAGAGATGATGAAGAACCGTTACTCGGCGAGGGAGAAGATGACTGCGAAGGTGGAGGATTTCATCAGGGTGGTGCGGACCATATTCCCAACCTTCTGCGGTTTCTCCAACCCTAGAGACGTAAGCTTCCCCGGTGTCGTCAGTCGCTCATCCAGTATAGCGCCTTCAGTTTCTCGTCTTCCTTCTCCTATACGTCCTCAGCGTCAAGCGCCCTGGATAACTGTCCCTCAACGATGCCTGGTTGGAGGAGATTGACGGGTTGAGGTTGGGGCGTACGTCTGCTTGTTCCGGCTACCGTACGTGCTGATATATGCACTAGGACATCTCATTCCGCCTCAGCCTGTCCGAGGGGGAGATTGTTGTAGACGCCCTCATCAGACTCCGCCTGTTGAAGGGCAAGAGAAGGGATACCTCAATGTTGTTAGCAATGCCGGACAAGTGTTGAAGTATTTTGACACACAGATCAGCAAGGAGCTCCAGGTTTTCGAGGCAGACGACATAGCAGGCTTCGACTGCGTCCTCGCGCTACTGGCACTCGCCTTCGCGGATGGCCTCTTTCAAGACCTATCCTCCTACGAAGCAATCCCCTACGTGGACAAAGAAGACATTATCCGCAGTAAAGGTTTCCTTTCTCTACAGCAAAAGGACCACATGGAGAAGGTGTTTGTTCTTCGGCAGATCGGCATGGATGGAAGTCATCCCCTCCAGTTCGCCGCCGGATCCAACTGCTAGGATACCGATATATCAAGAACGTAAAGGGTAACGTGATTCACCTATTTATTGAACAGACACCTTTATTGAACACCTCTTACATTTCGATCAATATTCATCTCCAAGGGTTACTGTATCATGCAGATCCCATTCCATGGCTCCTGGGACAGTCCGGATGTCTTCAACCAGGCCTGGGCTACCCACAGGTACCTCTCTCTCCTTCCCCTTCCCCTTCCCCTTCCTTGCCGTTGTAGCCGCCTCCGCTGCCCGCACCTGTTCCAAGCAGTCTTCGGCTGAAAAGACATGCGTACCAAAGGTTCCCAACAGTGATCCCAGCTCGTTTCCGCTTCCGAGCTTCACTAGCATCCCTCAGTCCCTGGTTCTCCCTCTCCAAGACCGTATTCCTTGCATTCACAGCCTCCACGGCTGATACAAGTGAAGTGATGCGGTTCTTGACCGGTGTTGGCAGTGATGGGCTGCAGGACTGCAGGAATTCCATGTTTTCGCCTTGTCAATGAAGCCAGCGGGGTCCTGGGGAGTGGACCCACCGGTGTAGGTGTAGAAGGAACGGTGGTGAGGACACGTTGTGGGTTGAAGGGATGTAGACCGGTAGCCTTCCACCCAACCCGTATATCGTGCTCCA